>BNJV01002835.1_pt1 | contig 239050 bp, 316 predicted proteins | sample 8540591 | NCBI WGS metagenome assembly BNJV01 (sample SAMD00202457, study PRJDB9452) | human saliva metagenome | host: Homo sapiens | reverse complement strand
CGCAAATCCTTATACAGTTGAAATTGTTAAGATTAAGTAAGGAATCACTAAGATTACAACAAATACAGTAAGTGGAGGACGTATGAGACTACTACTTACTGTTTTTATGTTTCATCATTTTATCATCAGGTAAATTCAACATTATCAATATAAATCAATATAGTAAATCTTCAATTCAAGTAACGGTTTACGGTGCTGTATTAAGACAAGGTGTAATTTCTCTAGATCCATATGCAACAATACAGGAACTATTATCGAAAGCGGGTTTAAACGAAAATGCAGATATATCTAGTTTGAACCTAGAGACTATTTTTGCATGATAAAGATGTATTAACAATACCAACGAAATCTAGTGATATTTCTGTGAATTTGATTTCTATTAATACTTCTGATTTGAATGGGTTATTGCAAATTCCTAAAATCGGTGAGAAAACTGCACAAGCAATCATTGATTATCGAAATCAACATGGATTATTCCAGATATTAGAAGATTTAATGAAAGTAAAAGGGATAGGTCAAGCAAAGTTTGATTTCATAAAAGATAAAATCTGTTTATGAAAGGAATTCTAAGAAATCCATTACTTGTATTATTGATGTATCTATTATGTCTATATATGCAAGATATCTATAAATTCATTGTTTTCCTTTTTATGTATTCTATATTGGTATCGACATCATAGTATTAAGAGTTGTATTTTTTTCTAAGTTGTATCCTATGTATGACGTATTTTCCTAAGATTCATTTTTATCTCATCAGAAACATATCGAATCGTTGATATAAAAAAAGTAATTATGCAATTATTGAAAATAGCGATAATCGGATTGTAGTGTATACGAATACAACTCTACCATTTGATGCTGAGGTAGAAGTTACGCAACATATCCATTCATTTGATTATGATTCGAAATTTTATGGATTTTCATTATACAAGTGGGCAAAAGAGAATGGTTTTAGTGGCTATACATATCAATCGGAAATACAAGTGACACAACAATATTTCACATTACGCTCTTGGGTACAAAAACCATATTGAAAAAGCTTGATGATAATTTAAAGAGAGATTTTATATCAAATTATCTTTCACATCAAAAATAAGGGAATTGATATATCAGATATTTTTGATCAAACTGGTTTTTCATATATTGCAAGTGTATGGTTATTGTTATATGTTTTAAAGTTTTTTTAGTACACAAAGACAACGTAAAATCATTAAAGTATTATGTCTTATTGTTTTTAAATCTGTTTTATCATTATCCAATTATCTTAGTGTACTCGTTATTGTATGGAATATTGCAGTTTGTGGATATTCCTACAAGAGTAAAAATTCTAATCTCATCGATAGTTTTATTGGTTATATTCCCTAGGGCTCTATATTCGTTATCGTTTCAAATACCGCTTATTTATCGTTTACAAACTCTTTTTCAAAAATCACATCGTAAGATAATAACTGCTTGTTTGATTGGAAGCATTTTGTAGTATTAAATTTCAATCAATCCAATTACTTTCATTCTTGTTTTATCCCATCATCCGCTACTTTATGGGTTTTACTTGGATAATGGGTTTTATTCAATTGTATACTGGTCTAAATATAGTAGAGCTAGTATCGCTTGTTTCTAGAATGATTTCGAAGATTCAATCAATCAAGATAAATGGAAATATCATAGGTATTGGAATGTTGTTTTTACCAATGGTATATGCTTTATTTAAACAACATAAATTTAGAATATACACTATCGCAAGTACTGTGATAATATTTCTTAGTTTATCTATCGTTCATCCATTATCAGAAGTAACAGTGCTAAACACTCCGAAAAAAATACAAATATTATTTTAAAATCAATGCTTTCTAATTGTGCAACAGTACTATCTGAGCCAAAGTCAGTTATATCAAATGATTTACAAAGTTATCTACATGCAAAAGGTATTTCTAAGATTTTCGCAGTGGTGGAATTAGGGGATGATACTGAAGGGGTAGAGATAGTATCAGCACCTCAAAAGTTATGTTGCAGAACAACTTAATTTGCAAAAATACTGAACATCCAATTTGGTATTTTTAAATATAATGAACTTACTTTTTATCGTGTTTACTTATTTAGATCATAGTGATATCACGTATTTATTAAATCATTATGATTCTTTAAATGTTGATGTGATGATACTTGCAAATCATGGATCTAAAAAATGCTAATCCACCAGAACTTTTTTTGATTATTTACAACCAAAAGTATGTATCTGTATCAATCAACCATATTTATCCAGTCATTTACCATCACGTGCTGTCATTAAAGAAATGGATAAGAGGGGTATTATGTGGATGGATACAGGAACTTATGGAGATATTTCGTTTTTTTAGTATCTTTCATAAGCATTTCGCTCTAACATCGTCTGGGAAAAATTGTTATAATAAGTTAGCGTATGACAGTTTACTTATTGAGTGGAAAAAGATATGTATCGACAAGAGGAGCGCTTAGCTACTCTTTTAAAAGAGTTTTCTATAGGAAAAGATTATGTCACAACCTTTGATGCTTCAAATGCTAAAACATTTCGTTTTGATGAAGCGTTGGTAGCTTGTGATACATTTTCTATTCGATGATTCTGCTAAAAAAAGGCTATCATAATAAAAGAACCGTATTTCTTGCGTGCTGCAGTAAAGACATCTAAGAAAGAATTAGAGAAACAAGAAGCAGAGAAAGAACAACGCTTAAAATCACTTGAAGCGTATCTTAAAAATCCGAATCCAAATACGTTACTGGTATTTTTATTGTCATACATTTTCGGCTGATACCAGAAAGAAAGAATATAAACTTCTAATGTCTTATGATACTAGAATTGTGAAATTTGAACTCATGAAGCCGTGGGAGTTTGAAAAGTATGTAGATGATAAGTTAAAAGAGAATAAATATAAACTTACACGTGATGCACGAGGCGAATTGTTGGAACGTGTTAGTAATGATACTTTGAAATTTCATAATGCTCTTGTAAAGATTGATCTTTATGGAAAGAAAGAGTTGAATCTTGAAGATATTATACATATCGTACCGATGAACGCTGATTTAAATATCTTTAGAATGAGCAATGCATTCGTTGCGCATGATTTATCTTCTGCATTATTAGCAGTAGATGAAATGTTACAAGCGCGTTATGACTATGTTGCGATGATTGCAATGCTTGCAAGTAAATTACGTAGCTTATATAACATTAAAAAACTGTATGAACGTGGATTATCAGATAGTATGATTGCTACAAGACTACATGCGGATGATTGGGCAATCAAAAAAAGGTTTAGAAAGTTGTTATCATCTACAGTCAAAGACTGTATTACGATATTTAGAGGAACTTGCAACGCTTGAACAAGGTATTAAAGCGGGACGAATTGATCCCAAAAATGGTTTTGAACAGTTCTTATTAAAGAATGGGAGTTAACATGCAATCAATTAAAGAACTATATAAAAATAGGACGTGGACCGAGCAGTTCACATACATTAGCACCAGAGAGAGCCTGCAAGCTCTTTAATGAATCATATGGTGCATTTCCTTACTATGAAGCTGAACTTTTTGGCTCTTTATCCTTAACCGGGAAAGGGCATCATACAGATGCGATTATTGAACAAACTTTATTAGGTGAAGTGAAAGTAATTTTTTTCTCTTGAATGGGAAGAAGAATTTCCTAATGGATTCTATATTCGCGCATACAATGATAAACATGAACTTCAGCAACGTTGGACTGTATTTTCCATCGGTGGTGGTAGTATTCGGATTGTGGAAAAAGATCTTGATTGGAACGATGAAGTATATCAGGAAAATACACTAAAAGAAATTAAGCAAGTATTACAAGATAAAAATGAATCGTTACTTTCTTATATCTATTCTTATGAGCCAAATTTACGTCAACATCTTTCTGATATCGTGGATGCAGAAGTCCAATGTGTTCATGCAGGTATAACTGCAGAAGCAGGGATTTTACCTGGTAAGTTAAAATTGCAACGTGTTGCACGTAAGTTATATTTAGAGAGTTTAGAAAACAATTGTTCGTATGCAAATGATTTAAAACTAATGAGCTATGCTTACGCCGCAGGCGAAGAAAATGCTGATACACATAAGGTGGTAACTGCGCCTACACTTGGCGCATGTGGTGTTATCGCTGCTTTAACATATCATTGCATTCATGACTTGAAGATTGATAAGGATACTATGGTTGATGCTCTAGCTATTGGTGGTATCTTTGGAAATTTAATTAAGCATAATGCGACGATTTCTGGTGCGGTTGGTGGCTGTCAAGCTGAAGTGGGATCTGCTGTTTCAATGGCAAGTGCTGCCTTTGCATATATTCTGGGTGGTAATTTAAATGATATTGAATACGCAGCAGAGATTGGAATTGAACATCATTTAGGGTTAACTTGTGATCCAGTTATGGGGTATGTGATGATTCCATGTATCGAACGTAATTCACAAGGTATCCTACGTGCAATTGATGCCGCAAATCTAGCGATTCACATGAACAAGGTCCGTGCTACTCATAAAGTAAGTTTTGATACGATCGTTGAGACTATGAAAGAAACTGGTAATTGTATACCGATGAGTTTGAAAGAAACATCCATCGGTGGACTGGCTAAGTATTTCGATGAAAGCCAGTGCTAAGAAAGTTATACATCCCTTGGATGCAATCTATGATGAACACTCACGGGTATTAATATTAGGTTCATTTCCATCTGTGATTAGTAGACAAAATAAGATGTATTATGCAAATAAGACCAATCGTTTTTGGGCAGTAATGGAGGCTTTATTCAAAGTAGAAATTACTGACCGTGTGTTATTTTGTCATCAGCATCATATTGCAATGTGGGATGTAATTCATTCTTGTACTATTGAAGGATCTTCTGATTCTTCTATCAAGAATGTCAAAACGAATGATATTGCTGGTTTAGTCCATAAATCAAATATACAGTTGATTGTTACGACTGGGAAGAAAGCAGCTGTATTATATAATCAATATATTCATTTAGATATACCACACATTAGTTTGCCTAGTACTTCTGCCGCAAATGCAATGATGAGACTAGAGCAACTTATAAACGAGTATCAAAAAGATTAAGGGGGTTTTATGAAGAAAACTGAATTACTTGCGCCAGCAGGAAAATATGGAAGCGTTAATTGCGGCAGTACAAGCTGGCTGTGATGCAGTTTATTTAGGACTAAATTCTTTTTCCGCTCGTGCATTTGCAGGAAACTTTTCGAGAGAAGAGTTAATTGAAGCAGTACGTTATTGTCATATTCGCGGAGTAAAAAGTTTATGTGACAATGAACACCATATTATATGAACCTGAAATTGAAGCTGCAAAAGACCAAATTCAATTTTTATATGACCATGATGTGGATGCTTTATTGATTCAAGATTTTGGCCTGTTTCATTATGTTCGTACATGTTTTCCAGATTTTGAAGTTCATTGTTCAACGCAGATGCATGTCCATAATATTGCTGGCATTGAATATATGAAAACACAAGGAGTTAAACGGGTGGTATTAGCTCGTGAAACACCAATTGAACTTGTAAAAAAAGCATGTAAGAGTGGCATGGAGATTGAAGTATTTGCATATGGTGCTATTTGTATTAGCTATAGTGGTCAATGTCAGTTTAGTGTTGTTACGAAACAACGCAGTGCGAATCGTGGTATGTGTGCACAATGTTGCCGCATGAAATACTACAAGGAAGATGGTTCGGAATTTGAAGAAGGAGAATATATTCTTAGTCCAAAGGACTTGAATGTTATTGATCAATTACCAAAACTGTTAGGAGCAGGTGTTAGTAGTTTGAAGATAGAAGGACGTATGAAACGTCCGGAATATGTTTGGCTTATCACAAAGACTTTCCGTGAAGCTATCGATGCTTATTATCGTAATGAAACATATTGTGTAACAAAGAAACGTCAAGAAGAGTTAAAGCTGATGTTTAATCGTGGTTTTTCAGAAGGCCATCTATTCCATGATGATGTTACTAAACGTATGAGCCAATATCGTCCGAATCATCAAGGAGTTGTAATTGGAGAAGTTGTAGATTTCTATAAAGGCAAAGTAAAGGTAAAACTTTCAAAACCACTATACCAGCATGATGGCTTACGTATTCTAAGCGTACCTGAAGATATTGGATTAACTGCTGTTAAAATTTATGACCAAAAAGAATCTCTTGGTGAATAGTGCAAACCCTGGACAGATTGTTACTCTAGAATGCAAAGAAGGAAGACCAAAGAGAGGACAAAAGTTGCATAAAACAACAGATACTAGATTGCTAGATGAAGTACAACATCACATTGAAGCGTTTAGTAGATTAGTTGATATTACAGTTTCCTACGAAGCAAGAATTGGAAAACCTTTAAAACTGATAGTTTCTGATGGTGAACATACAATTATCCAAGAAAGCTTAGTGAATCTAGAACTAGCAAAAAAATGCACCACTAACAAGAGAAAAAGATTGAAGCAGCTCTTGCAAAAACCGGTGCATCTGCATACCGAATTATAGAACTTAAGGGTGAAATTGAGCATATCTTCTTGCCAGTTAGCGTGATAAACGAAACTCGTAGATTAGCATTAGAAAAATTAGATAATCTACGTGCTATTCAACATATAAGACTAGGCAAACAAGCGTATCACTATCATACAGAGAATGTGTTTGACCAAAATTACAAGTATATTATTCAAACAAAGAAACCAAGAGTATTTGATTGTGAAAGTTACTTAAATGTAGTTGAGAATGATACAGTTACCCCTGTAATCCATGAATCACAAGAAGGTAAGGCAACTCTTATCAATACAGTTGTTTCTCAAGTTGGAGATTTTTAATAATAAGCTTGTGGATTGTATCAGGGGCATGACACTCAATGTTGTTAATTCTTATGCGATTGCATATGTATTATCGATTCCAGGTATGAAAGGTGTTATTCTTTCAGAGGAAATGAATGATTTACAAATCGAGAAAACACTAGATGCTTTTAAACAACGTTATGGCTTTCAACCACCAGTTTATAAGTTTGTTTATGGTAAACGGACTCTTATGCATATCAAAAGATCGTTTCACAAATCAACAAAATTTAAAGTTTATGAGCGATTTACGTGGCAATCGTTATGAAATATCATATAATGCTAACGAAGTTTCGATCTTAGAATCGTCAGCCTTCAAAACTGACAATCCGTTCTGCATGGGTAATTACTTGATTCTAGATGATGATACTATCGAATTAAAAATCTATATTGGAGGATAAATAATATGAAAAAAATTTTATTGAAGAGTTTAAAGCGTTCGCGTTACGTGGTAACGTAATGGACATAGCTATTGGTGTCATCATTGGTGGTGCATTCCAAGCTATTATCAAGTCATTTATTGAAAATATTATTAACCCATTAGTTGGTGTAATATTCCAGGTTGACTTCTCAAATGTTGTAATTAGTTTAGGTTCTGTTAACTTGATGATTGGTGCATTTATCTCATCCGTAATTAATTTCTTCTTATTAGCATTTGTATTGTTCGTTATGGTTAAGGCAATTAACAAGCTTAAGAAACCAGAAGTGAAGGAAGAAGCTGCACCTGTAAAGAGCGATGAAACAGTTCTATTAGAAAAAGATTTTAGAACAATTAAAGAACAAATAATCTTTCTGAAACAGCCTGTATATCTCGGCTGTTTTTCAATTAATATTTGTTAAATTTCCCGTTTTTTTGTGGTTTGAAGAAGGTGATTTTGTTATAATATCTAAGAGATTTAAGGAGATTTTATGTTTCTAAAGCGAATCGAAATGCAGGGATTTAAATCCTTTGCGGATCGTACGATTATCCAGTTTGATCATCCAATTACTGGTATTGTAGGTCCTAATGGTTGTGGAAAATCAAATATCGCTGACTCTGTTCGTTGGGTACTTGGAGAACAAAGTGCCAAAAGCATGCGCGGCGATAAAATGAATGATGTTATTTTTGCGGGTAGTGCTGACCGTCGTAGAGTTAATATGGCGGAAGTTACACTAGTATTTGACAATACAAATCACATTTTAAATGATGACAAGGACGAGATAGAAGTTACACGTCGTCTTTTTCGTGATTCTGGCGAAGCAGAGTATCTAATCAATCGTAAGAATGTACGTTTAAAGGATATCGTTGATCTCATTCTTGGATACAGGGTCTTGGTAAAGATAGTTTAAGTATTATCTCGCAGGGTAATGTCTTAACTTTTTGCGGAAGCAAAAACCTCTTGAACGTCGTGGTATCTTCGAAGAGGCTGCAGGCGTTGCTAAATATAAGAAGAGAAAATTAGAATCTTTATCGAAACTAGAAAGAACAAAAAGCTAATCTTGATCGTTCAAACGATATTTTTAATTGAACTCGAAAAGCAAGTATCTCCTTTAAAGAGACAAGCTAGAAAAGCAGAGATTTATCGCGAGAAGAAAAAAACGCTTAGAAGAAATTGAAATCTCAGTATTAGTACAAGATATTGAAAGTATCCATGCCGATATCGAATCTGCAAAGAAAGCACTGTTTGACATAGAAACAAAGACGACTATGTTTTCTACAGATATTCAAATAAATGAAACAAAGCTTTCGGAAAGTAGAAGACAAATTTCTACATTAGACCGTGAAATTAATGACTTACAAGATGAACTCATGAAGAAATTCAATGAGATTGCAGGTTTAGAAGCGCGTCGTACAGAGCTTGATGAAAAGCGTAAGTATATTGTAGAAACAGGCACTAATGAGCAAAAAGCCAAGCAACTTGCCGGATTAATTGAAGAGGCTCGTGTTGAATTTGAAGATCGTCAAAAACGTTTAGATGCTTTAAATACAGAAATTCGTTTATATTCTCAACAGTTAAGTGCTGCCGCCGCAAATATTGTAGATAAGCGTAGTGAGTATGACCAAGCTTCTAATCGTTTACGCTCTTTAGAAAAATCGCAAGAATGTCATTGATCAGTTAATGCGTAATCCATTTAATAACCAACAAGGTATTCGCTCTATTATGGATAATCAAAAATGCATTATCTGGTATTCTTGGTGTAATTGGGCAAGTATTACAGGTCGAAAATGGATACGAAGAAGCTGTATCTACTGCATTAGGTGCTGCGATGAATCATATCGTTACAGTTGATGAACAAGCTGCACGTGATGCGATTCGCTTCTTAAATAGGAACCAATCTGGTCGTGCTACATTCTTACCGTTAACTGTTTGCACACCACGCTATGTATCACAAGATAATCAAATTATCTGTCAGAATACAAAAAGGCTATTTAGGCGTTGCGTCAGACTTTGTGAAGAATCAGGATCAATTTGAACCGGTCATTACTAGTCTTTTAAATAATGTTCTTGTTGTAGAGGATATGGAAGCTGGTAATGAATTATCAACTCTAACAAAGCGTATGTATAAGATTGTTACACTTGGTGGTGAAGTAATCCACCGTGGTGGTTCTATGACTGGTGGTAAGACTCGTCATGATACTAATATTATGACTATGCGCAAAGAGGCAGAAGAAATTAACGCGCTAATTGATGCTGAATCAGCTCGTGTTACACTAGCGACAAAGGCCCTAAATCAAGCAAATGAAGCACGCGATAAAGCTGCACAAGCTATGAGTGAAAAAGCGTTATGCAGTTGCTGCACTTGAACCTGTCGTAGATGCAAAGAAAGCAAAATACGAAAAGTTAAAGAATGATTTAGCATTATTAGATCCAAAGGGTTTAAATCAAGATGGTGACGAATCACATACAGAAGAACTCATCGTACGCTTGAATCAAGCTTATTTAGAGCGTGATACAATCACGAACGATATGAAGGCAAAACGTGAACAAAGATATCAAATCAATCAAGAGGCTGAACGCAAAGAACAACAAACACGTCAAATGCGTAAGGAATTAAGTACTGCAGAGGCTAGTGCAAATGCGATAAAGATTGATCAAGGTAAACTTGAAACACGTATGGAAGCTTGTCTGCAAAGACTTGCAAGTGAATATCAGTTGACCTATGAATTTGCTAAGACAAAGGTGACAGATGAACAGATTGAAAATGCCAAAGAAGAAGTAGCACAATTACGTGCAGATATTGAGCGCCTTGGTAATATCAATATGAATGCACCAGAAGAGTATAACGAAGTAAATGAACGCTACGAGACACTAAAGAATCAGATTGCGGAGTTAACGGAAAGCGTTGATAAGATTCTAGCAGCAATCGATGAGATGGATACTGTTATGAAGCGCCAGTTTAAAGAAACTTTTGATAAAGTTAATGGTGAGTTTAATGACATCTTCCGTGCTCTTTATGGTGGCGGTAAAGCTGTTCTTACATTACAAGATCCTTCTGATATTTTGAATACAGGTATTGATATTGATGCACAGCCTCCAGGAAAAGCAGTTCAAAATAACATGTTATTCTCAGGTGGTGAAAAGAGTTTAATTGCGCTTTGTGTACTCTTTGCGATATTAAAGATTAAGCCTGTACCTATGGTAATTCTTGACGAGGTTGAAGCAGCGTTAGACCCAGGTAATGTAGAACGCTTTGCACAATACTTACATCACTATACACACCAAACCCAGTTTATCGTTGTTACACATCGTCCAGGTACAATGGAAAATGCAGATGTACTATATGGTGTAACAATGCAGAACCAAGGTGTATCACAAATGTTAAAGGTTACTTTACATGATGCACTCAATATGGCAGATGCAACAGCCGAGGAGGTACAAGCGTGAGTTTTTTAGATAAGTTAAAAGAAGCCTTTTCTAAAAAAGATGATAAAGCAACATACTTATCAGGCTTTAAAAAATCAAAACAGACATTTGGTGATCAATTAAATCAAATGCAATATAAATACAAAGGGGTAGATGATGAGTTCCTTGAACAATTAACAATTATCCTTTTGGAAAGTGATGTAGGTATTGAAACAGCAGACTATATTTGCGAACAGATGAAGATAAAATGTTCTGAATATCCTACTATTACTTTTAAATGGGCGATGAATTTCTTGCTTGAAACAATGAAAGAGATTTATGAAGCTACACCAGATAAGCCAATTTCATTTAATGAAATGGCACAACAGTTTTCTTATTAGAAGGTGTTAATGGCTCAGGAAAGACTACAACATCGGCTAAACTTGCACGCATGTTTTTAGACCAAGGAAAGTCTGTCGCATTTACTGCAGCAGATACATTCCGCGCTGGTGCAATTGATCAGCTTGCAAAATGGGGAGAACGTTTAGGAGTTCCATGCATCAAGGGAATAGAAAACGGAGATCCTAGTGCAGCCATCGTTGATGGATGCAGATATGCTATCGAAAAATAAAATAGATATCTTATTATGCGATACAGCAGGTCGGTTGCAGAACAAAGCAAATTTAATGAATGAGTTATCAAAAAAATGAATCGAGTGGCAGCTAAGGAAATTCCTGGAGCACCGCATAATACATGGCTTGTATTAGATGCTACAACTGGACAAAATGGTTTATCACTAGCACAGATTTTTGCCGAGGCCACAAATCTTAGTGGTATTATCCTAACGAAGATGGATGGTACAGCAAAAGGTGGCATTGTCATTGCGATTAAGCATAAGTTACATATCCCTGTATATTATCTCGGGCTTGGGGAACAGCCAAAAGACTTGCGACCATTTGACTTAGATGCATATTTATATAGCATTTCAGAAGGATTAGAAAATGCAAAAGTAAGTTATATTACAACAGTTTATTAGACTTCTATGAAAAGCTATTAACACAAAAAACAACAAGAGATATGTAATTTTTTTACTTCCGTGATGATTTATCGTTGCAGGAAATTAGCGAACTAGTAAATACATCACGTGCGGCGATTCACGATACAATTAAACGTTGCAGAATCGAGTTAGATTCGTATGAAGAGAAATTATGCATGCATGCATCGTATACTAAAGCGATGCAAGCTATATGATAAGATACGTAAAGTTGGTTCAGCGGAGGTCAGCAAATTAATAGACCAATGCTTAGATACAGAAATTGATTAAGGAGGAAGACATGAGTAAAGTCATTTCAGTAAATTCAGGATCATCATCACTAAAGTTTCAATTATTTGATATGCCTAGCGAAACAGTATTAACAAGCGGACAGGCAGAACGTATTGGGCAACAAATGGGCGCTTTCACGATTAAGTACAATGGAAAAAAGGAAACAGAGGAACTTCCAATTCCAAATCACAAAGTAGCTGTTGATATTCTATTAAATAAATTAACAGAACTTGGCATTGTAGAAAATCTTGATGAAATCAAGGGTGCAGGACATCGTATCGTGCAAGGTGGTTCCTCATTTGATCAGTCTGTAGTTGTAGATGAAGAAGTTGAAAAGATTGTTGAAGAATATGGTGAATTAGCGCCATTACACAATCCTGCACATTTAGTATGTTATAGAGCATTTAAGGAATCTTTACCTAATATAGGTCATGTATTTGTCTTTGATACAGCATTCCATCAGACAATGCCGGAAGAATCATATATGTTCCCGGTACCATATGAATGGTATACAGATTATAAGATTCGTCGTTATGGTGCACATGGTACAAGTCATCAGTATGTTAATCGTCGCACTGCTGAATTAATGGGTAAGGATGTTAATACATTAAACATGATTACATGCCACCTAGGTAACGGTGCCTCAATCACTGCTATCAAGAATGGTAAAGTGTTAAATACATCTATGGGATTAACACCATTAGGTGGAATTATGATGGGCACTCGTTGTGGTGACATTGATCCAACTGTTGTATACTACATGATGAAGAAGTTAGGATGCACTCCAGATGATATGGATACATACTTAAACAAGAAGTCTGGCATGTTAGGTATTTCAGGTATTAGTTCTGATGCTCGTGATGTTCAAGCAGCTATTGATGCTGGTGATCCACGTGGTATTCTAACTGGAAAACTCTATACAAACCGTGTTATTAACGTTGTAGGTGGCTATTACTTCCAATTAGGACACGTAGATGCAATTGCATTTACAGCAGGGCTTGGCGAAAATGATGACGCATGCAGAGAACGTATTTAAAGGCTATGGAAGAAGCTTTAGGCTTAAGTATCGACTACGAATTAAATGCTACAATTCATGGCAAAGAATGCCTCATCTCTAAGCCAGATTCAAAAGTACAGGTATGGATTGTTCCTACAAATGAAGAAGTTGTAATTGCACGCGATACAGTTAGATTGTTAGGACTATAATGAATCTCGATTTTAAGACATTATTAAAGACAATTAAGGATGCAGATGTCATTACACTATTTAGACATACGCATCCCGATTGTGATGCTCTAAGCTCTCAGAATGGCTTGTGTAGTTGGATTCAAGCAAACTTTCCAGACAAAAGGGTATATAGATTGGGGGATGAGACAACAGATCAAACTGTTTATCCACCATCTGATATAGTAGATGAAAATACAATACGCTGCAGTACGGCAATTATTTTGGATACCGGAAACAAAGAACGTATTGATGATCAACGATATGCATTAGCAAAAAGTAATTAAAATCGATCATCATCCAAATCTTGATTCATATGGAAATCAGAATTATGTCTATGAAGAAGCAGCTGCCACTTGTGAAATACTCACAGGTTTCTTTGCAAGCTGTGAGAATCAGATTATGAATCATGAGATTGCAACATATCTTTATAAAGGGTTATTAACTGATACTTTATGCTTTAGAACAAGTAACACAACACAACATACACTAGAAATGGCAGCTAAACTCGCATCATATAATTTAGCAATTCCAGAACTAAATCGTGAGTTATTTGATGTTAGTTGCAAAACATTCCATTTCAGTAATTGGATTCGTTCCAATACACAGTTATTTGGAGAGCATTTAGCATATGTAATCATTCCAGAAGCTATCCAACATGAATACAATATCAGTGCTTCATCAGCACGTAATCGTATTGATGAGATTGGCCATGTGAAAGAATTCTCAATTTGGGCTTTGTTTACAGAGAAAACTGTAGATGGACATAAACTATATGATGGATCATTACGTTCTAAAACAGCAATCATAAATACAATTGCGAACCAATACCATGGTGGCGGACATAAGAATGCTTCGGGCGTTAAAGACCTTACTGAAAAATGATTTACAAAACTTACTTAAGGATTTATATAAAGTTAGCAACTAGCACATATAAACAAAAATGTCAATATTGAATGTGCTATAAAAACTATAGTAAAATACAAACATATTAGGGAGGAAACAAAATATGGCAGAAACACTAAATAAAAAAGAGCATTGCTGAGTTAGTAGCTGAACAGCACAACTTAACTAAGAAAGAAGCAGCTGAAATCGTTGATTTAGTATTTGATACTGTTTCAAGTACTTTAAAAGATGGTGGTCGTGTTGATATTTCTGGATTTGGTAAGTTTGAAGTGAAGACACGTGCAGCACGTACAGGTATCAATCCACAGACTAAAGAAACAATCACAATTCCTGAATCAAAGGTTCCAGGATTCAAGGCAGCTAAGAACTTAAAGGAATTAGTTAAGTAATCTACTAGACACTCAATTTTGAGTGTCTTTTTCTATTATATAAATAACTTCGCATAATGTATGTTATACGATTTTAATAAATATAAAAAGATGAGCATTATATCATATGACTACTCATCCTTCTTGTTTGGAATATCTAAGTCTTGCGTAGCTAATGGATTAAACTTATTATATGCATCAAAAAGTTGCTTGTTTTTGTACGTGAGTATAAATTTCTGTGGTTTGAATATTACTATGACCAAGTATCTCTTGAATACTACGTAAGTCAGCACCACCTTGTAACATGTGTGTTGCGTAACTGTGTCTTAGTTTATGTGGTGTTATATGCTTCTTAAAACCAAGTTCAACACATTTACGTTGCAATAACAATTCTACATATTTGCTAGTAATTTTTACGACCGAATTGATTCAGAAAAAAATAGATTTGTTTTTTTTCGAATTAGATTAACACGCGTAATGGAAAGATATTGCTTTAGAAGTGGAATACTACCTTTTTGGTATAGGAACAATACGTTCTTTATCCCCTTTTCCAAGTACACGAATTTTACCAGTATCAAGATCTACTCGATTGATTGTGAGATTACATACTTCAGATACGCGTAAGCCACAGCTATAGATTGTTTCTAATAATGTATGATCTAAATTATCCTGGATATTCGTATCATCAAAGGATTGCATTAAACGCTTGATTTCATCTACTGTACAGTATACAGGTAATGTTTTAGGACCTTTATGTACTTGTAAGTTTAAACTTGGATCTGGTTCATCGTGCATCATTGTCATAAACTGATGAAAAGAGCGTATTGCAGCTGTCATTCTCGCTAATGAAGTAGATGCTTTGTTTTTCACTTTGGTTAGCAATAAATTCTTCAATGTATTCTGCTTTAATCTTTTTTTGTATTCGTAATGCTATTTTCTTCTAAAAACGAATATATTGTTTTAAATCATTTGTATAAGAAGATACTGTACGCTTGCTTTTTACCTTCGTTAATTTTAAGATTTGTAAAATATTCTGTAAATGCATCATGAATCTTCATGAGTATTCTCCTTTAAAAGATTACTAGCTCTTACAAAAGCTTTCTTTAATCCAAGCATATCGTTTAAATCATTAATAATATCTTTTTGTCTCCGCTTTAAATGCTGCTGTTTCATCGAATAGATTTAGTTGTGAGGAGATATAACTTTCATCCGCGAAATCACCTACTGTAATACCGAGTAAGCGTACGGCTTCCCCTTCTTCCCAATTATCTTCAAACAACGCAATAGCTGCATTATAAATCTCATCAGCACGCCAAATTGGTGTAGATAATTTCATAGCACGAGTTATATTTCTAAAATCATAGTAACAGATTCGAATATGAATAGAGCTACCTACTTTATTTGCGTTTTTTTAAGACGTTTAGAAAGTGTTCTAGCAAGTGTTCTAATTAAACCGGATAATTCCTCATATTCATTAATATCTTCTAATAACGTCTCTGAAATGCCCATTGATTTTGCATCCCATTCTGTCTCTAATTCACGATGATCTATGCCATTTGCTCGTTCAATATAATCATCTGTATTTTTCCTAATAATTCTCTTAGTTTAGAGATATCTTTATAGTTCGCTAGGTCACCAATAGTACGAATACCGATTTCTTGCATATATGGAACTGTTTTAGTACCAATACCACGCATATCTTTAATTGGTAGAGGCCACATCTTCTCTTGAACATCGCGAATACGAAGGACAGTAATACCATTTGGCTTCTTCATATCGCTAGCCATTTTAGCTAAAAACATATTTGGTGCAACACCAATCGAACAAGTTAATCCTAGTTCATTATAGATTTGTTTTTGCAAAGACCATGCAAGATCTAAAGGTTTTTCAAATCTTTTAATCGCTTCTGTCATATCTGCATAGCATTCATCAACTGATGCTTGTTCTACAAGATTTGTATAAGAACGCACAATTTCCATAAAACGTTCCGAAAGATTACGATACCATGTATAGTGACCTTCTACGATAATCAACTCTCTACAAAGCTTCTGTGCTTCACTGACTGGCATTGCGCTATGAATGCCAAATGCACGTGCTTCATAGCTTGCAGTTGAAACTACGCTTCGTCTAGTAGCACCAGAAATTACTATTGGTTTCCCTTTTAATTCTGGATTTAATAATACTTCTGCATTCGCAAAAAATGCATTTAAATCAATATGAAAATATACGTGATACATTAGCTATGGTTTCTCCGATAGAGTTCTTGTGCAGCTTTCTTAGAAATGTCCGTAATACTGCCGCTCGAGATTAAGGCAAGTTGATTGATACGTTCTTTTTCATCAAGCTCACTTACATGTGTAATTGTCTTATTATTTTGATCTTCTTTTGATACAAAATAATGCGTATCAGCACAAGCTGCTACCTGTGCTAAATGTGTTACTGCAAAGACTTGACATGACTTTGATAATGCTTTCATCTTTTGACCAATGGCAGTTGCTACAGGTCCACTAACACCAGTATCTATTTCATCAAAGATAACAGTTTGAATCCTTGAAGCTTTGTAAAGATAACTTTTAATCCAAGCATTAAGCGGCTTAATTCACCACCTGATGCAGTCTTTACAAGAGACTTTAGATCTTCCCTTTTATTCATGGAAATCATAAACTCAACGTTTTTCATTTCCATGTTCACTAGAGACTGCAGTCAGTAAAAACTGTTTTAAAACATGCATTTGGTAACATCAATTCCTTTAAATTAATAAGGATTGCATCATCGAGTTCATTTGCACGTGTTCGACGAATCTTTGATAACTTGGAAGCGTGTTTCTGATAAGTAATAAATGCTGCTGAAATCTTTTGGTCCATCTGCTCGATAAACTCTTTGCGATGTGTAAACATCTGAACTTGTTGTTTGAGTTGTTCTTGTTGGGCAAGAATCTGTTCAATGGAATTACCATACTTTCGTTTTAATTTTTGAATTGTAAAGAGACGTTCTTCCATTTCATTGATTTCTTCTTCATCCATGTCGTATTCACCGACAAGTTTATGAAGTTCATCGATACTATCTGAGATAGAATAATAGGCATCCGAAATAGACGTTTGAATCGTCGTGGTTTTTCGTCATTTCTAAACTTAAACACAATTTTTGTAAATCATATAAAGAATCAGCTAAACTATCTTCATATAGCGAAAAGACTTGATTATATTTATCAAGTGAGTTTTTTTAATTTGTTTATACTGTCTTTCTTTCTCTGCGAGTTCTACATCCTCACCAACTTTTAAATCAGCTTGTTCAATTTCTTGAATTTGATACTGGAAGTACTCTAAATCATTTTCATTAAATTCGTTCTGTAGAGCTTTCTCTTTCTCTTTTAATAATTTTTGAATAGGATTGATAGGAATCTTTTACTTGTTGTAGTACTTCATCTACTTGTAAAAATGTATCGAGCAATCTGATATGATTAGCTGTATTTAACAAATATGCAGTATCTCTTTGTCCATGAATATCGATTTCATCGCGTAAAATATCTTTTGCTAGGGCTAATGTTACAATACGATGATCGATGCGGATAACTGACTTACCTGAAGATAATAGTTCACGTGTAAAGGTTACATCTTCATTTGTTTCAAGCCCTGCATCTGCCATGATTTCTAATGCATGTTTATTTTGGGATAAATCAAAAGTACCTTCAATAATTGCTTTCTCTTTTCCCTTTGAAATATAGGAAGCACCTGCACGCTCCGCACATAAAATGGAAATAGCATCTAACATGATTGATTTACCAGCACCAGTTTCACCAGTAAATGCACTAAACCCAGACTTAAAATCTAGGTTTAGTTCATCAATCAATATGAAGTTTTTAATATACAGGTGTTTCAGCATAATGTTCTCCTACAAATATTGTTGTACATCAGCTAAGAAGGTATTCATATCAATGTGATATTCCTTTCGAAGCTGTGCACTTGTTCCTTGTGGTATAAATTTGTCAGGCAATCCATAAATTTTGATTGGAAGACAAATCTCTAATTCATTTAGATATTGCAAAATAAGTGAACCTAAACCATTTGTCTTATAGTCTTGTTCATAGACAAATAATTTTTAATTTACGCTCTACAAGAGATTGAATCATCTCATAGTCAAGTGGCTTAATATAACGAGCATTTACAATCGTTACTGGAAGATTATTAGATACAACTTTATCTAATAGCTTATTTACCATATCTCCGTAAGTGATAATCACCACTTTATTTTCAGGTGAATCATGAAAAAGTTCCCATTTTCCAATTGGAATGAGATTTTGCTTTACATACAGTAGATGTTTTTACTTCACCTTTAGGGAAACGTACAGCAAATGGATGTTTCTGGTTAAAGGCTGTATACAATAAGTCTTTTGCTTCTTGGGCATCTTTTGGATGCGAAATAATCATATTAGGTAATCCAGATAGAATACCAATATCGAATGTTCCTTGGTGAGTTTCACCATCACCACCAACAAGTCCAGCATGGTCTACACCAATTACAACTGGTAAATCCATACGACAGATATCATGATTAATCTCATCATAAGCACGCTGCAAAAATGAACTATAGATACACATATATGGTTTCTTACCCGAAATTGCAAGACCTGCTGCGAAAGTTGCTGTGTGCTCTTCTGCAATACCAGTATCAAAACTACGGTCTGGATATTTAGCAAACAAGACACCCATGCCACTACCATTAATCATAGCTGGAGTAAGAGAAACAATATCTTTATCGTTCTGTGCAAACTCCGCAACGCATTGACTCATAAATGGGCCCCAAGCATTGAATCCACAAGGTACTTCATGCAATGGTTTGCCAGTTTCGATATTGAAAGGACCTACCCCATGCCAATGTCCCTCACTATCTTCTTCACATGGAGAATAACCTTTCCCCTTTTTTGTAATAACATGAATTAATGTGGGACCTCTATGATGCTTCGCAGTCTCTAAAATTTGAATTAAATCATGAATATTATGTCCATCAACCGGTCCCATATAGTCAAGACCAAATTCTTCAAAAATACCACCATCAATTACAGCTTCACGCATTGAATCCTTAACTACTTTTAAACCTTTATATAATGCATCGCCAATTGGATTACCTGATAGCGAGCGTTTTAGAGATGATTTAAAAGTTGTGTAGCTCTTTAATGTGCGTAGTTTTTGAAAAAAACCTGCATTCATGGCACCGACATTTTTGAAATAGACATATTATTATCATTAAAAAAATAATAATGATATTACGTTTTTTTCAACGCCAATTTCATTAAGTGCTTCTAAAGATAAGCCATTACTGATAGCTCCATCACCAATAACAGGAATGATACTATAATCCTCTTTGTTTAAATCTCTAGCAACAGCCATACCTAATGCGGCAGAAAGTGAAGTAGAACTATGTCCTGCTTCCCAGACATCGTGTGCACTTTCACTACGTTTTTGGAAACCAGATAGTCCCTTGTATTGGCGCAACGTCGAAAAACGATCTGCACGACCGGTTAAAATTTTATGTACATAGGATTGATGTCCTACATCAAAAATAATCTTATCTTTCGGTGAATCAAATACGTAATGCAATGCAATTGTTAATTCAACAATACCTAAATTACTTGCTAAATGTCCACCCGTCTTAGATAAAGAGTAGATTAAAAATGTACGAATTTGTTCAGCCAAGTCTTTTAGTTGACTGTTATTTAAAGTCTTTAGAAATGCGGGGTCACGAATTTCATTTAATTCCATAGAAATATATCTCCTACTTACGACGTTGCTGAATTTGATGAACATATTCCAATAATTCTGCAGATTCAAAACCAGTCAATGACCGAATTTCTTGAGTTGCAGATTGATATAAATCGTTCATCACTTCTTTAGCGCGTTCAATCCCTAAAATTGAAACACTAGTCCCCTTATGATTTTTGATCAGAATTTGATTTACCAAATTCTTTCGCAGTCAATTCAATATCTAAAATATCATCTTGAACTTGAAATGCTAGACCAAGTGAAAATCCTATCTTCTTCCATGCCGAAATATCTTCTTCATGTTTCGCAAGCATGCATCCCATTAATAGTGGTGCAGTTAATAAACAACCTGTCTTATGTTCATGAATTCTTTGCAGCATGTTCCAATCAATTTCTTTGTTTTCTGCTTCTAAATCTAGTTGTTGTCCATATACCATTCCACTAGGTCCAGCCATTTGTGAAAAGAATAGAAATACATTTTACGACTGTATCACTAGCTTCATTCGAACTAGCGGCTACCTCAAATGCATAGGTCAATAGACCATCACCTGCTAGAATTGCAGTTGCTTCATCAAATTGCTTATGACATGTCGGCAAACCCCTACGTAAATCATCATTATCCATCGCTGGTAAATCATCATGTATGAGAGAATATGTATGTATCATCTCTAATGCACATGCAAACGGATTGCCAATCTCCGGATTAACACTGTACCCCTTTAAAACAGTGTAAAGAAGATGAGGACGAATTCGTTTCCCTCCAGCGGTTAATGAATAAAGTATTGCAGATTTTGTTGTACTATCTGGAAGAGAGTTTATATAATTTTCCAGAAGTGACTCAATTTGCATCGTCATTCTCTCCATTTTTACGAATTACATCATTAATTTGCGATTCAAACTTTTTAACTTTGTATCACAAGCCTTTACTAATTGAAGACCTTCTTCAAATAATGTAATCGTTTCATCTAAAGGTTTTTCATTTTCTTCAAGATCATTGATAATTTCTTCTAAACGATTCATTGATTCTTCAAATGACTTATCCTTTGTTGGCATGACTATCCTCCTTTGTTTGAACGATAGCATCAATTGTGCCATCTACCAAACGTATATTAATTTCGTCGCCAATGTCTAAATAATCTATTGAATTAACGACTTTATTCTTTTTATAAGTAACACTATAACCACGATTTAATACTAGTAGTGGTGAATATGCATTTAATAACGACATATTCTTTTCTAATCTTGTTCTTCTTTCATCTGCAGTGATACTTAATGCATGTTCCATTTGTGATTGATATTGAACAAGTAAATTCTTATTTGTTTGAACGCATTGCTTTGCGTACATTAATAATCGTTGTTTATCTTCCTGTATTGTTTCATGTAATGCTGAAGAACGCTCGCGTATTAACTGCGAAAAGCGATGAAACTTATCATTTAGTTCATGTCGTTTATCAATAGGCAACTCTTGAAAACGCATAAGCTTTTCAGCCAAATAATCTAAACGTGTAATAGAATCACGATATAAACGTTCTGGCTTAATAAGAACTGGCTGACTTGCATTATATTCAAATCGTTTTTCGCATGCATGAATGTATTTCTCATCGCACTTAGTAAACGACTTCTATAATTTTGCAAAGTAGCTAGAACCTCTTGCATATCAGGAACAGCTGCTTCAACTGCACCTGTTGGTGTGTTTGCACGATAGTCAGACACAAAATCAACCAACGTAAAGTCAATCTCATGGCCAATACCAGTAACGATTGGTGTCTTCAACTGAGAAATATAACGTGCAAGAGTTTCATCATTAAAACACCATAAATCTTCAATTGATCCTCCACCACGAACTAACAGAATTACTTGGTGATTACCATCATCCGCAGCTTGTAAAGCTGTAATGATTTTTGGTGCAGCATCCATACCTTGTACAGGGGCTGGATACTCAGTGAGTTTTGCGATAGGCCAGCGTTTCTTTAATGTTATTAATGCATCTTCTCTTGCGGCAGTATTATTACCTGTTACAAGAGCGATATTCATCGGATACATCGGTAGAGGTTTTTTTAAACTTGCATCGAATAAACCTTCATCACTCAACTTCTTTTTTAATAATTCAAACTGTTGATATAATTGCCCAATACCACTACGTTCCATATTGGTCGCAATCATCTGCATACTACCATCTACAACATAGACACTTACATCACCTTTTAAAACGACTTTATCTCCGTTTTTCAGGCTTAAATCCTAACTTCTGATTTGCCGAAGAAAACATTACACATTTCAAGGTCGCATGATCATCTTTTAGCGAAAAATACCAGTGGCCACTGTAAGGCATACGAATATTAGAAATTTCCCCTTCAATCATAACTCCATGTAAAACTGGATTTTCATCCATTACTTTCTTTAAATAATTTACAAGAGTACTGACTGGGACAACTCGTCTACTCATATTACATCTAATACGCTGTTTACCAACTTATATGTATCAGAGTCACAGTAACGTTTTGCTAACTGAACAGATTGGTCAATAATAACAGCAGACTCCGTTTTCTTTAAATCAAACTCAGCACATCCGTTCAATAAGATTGCCTTCTCAATTAGGCCTAAACGTTCATAAGACCAGCCCTTCTTTAAGACTGCGTTAATATATTCTCGATAGCGTTCTTCATTTTCAATTGATGTTTTTAATGACATCAATAAAATATGGATCAATTTCACTTTCATCAACTTTAAAAACATCATTGATAAGTGCGTGAATATCTCGTTGAACGATCAGGTATTGATATACCGTAATCATTGCGTTTTCTCTTTGGTCATGACGATTCATTTTTCTATAATCTCCTAACATATATTTTTACCATGTTCATCCCTATTTTGTGCATAATCTTGCCTGTTTTCATTGCTTGGATTAAAATAGTCCCATGAGTAAAAACAACAAACCAACATTTCTTCAAAAAACATTTCATCATCTTAAAACAATAGGTGAACATCGTAGACTCGTACGTAAGTTTTGTTTTAAATGTGGTTTATATAAGCAAGGTTTGACACATGATTTATCAAAGTATTCTTTCTCTGAACTCATTCCTAGTATTCGTTATTATCAAGGTTATCGTTCACCTTATACAAGGGAGAAAGAACTGAATGGCTATTCATTAGGTTGGCTTCATCACAAAGGTCGCAACAAACACCATTGGGAATATTGGTGGGATAAGATTGATGGTAAATGGCAACCTATTAAAATGCCACAAAACTATGTGGTTGAAAGTATCTGCGATCGTATCGCAGCTTGTAAAGTGTATCAAAAAGAACAATATATACCATCATCACCACTAAATTATTATCTAAATAGTAAAGATGAACAAAATCTCCATCCTCTTACTGCCAACCTGTTTGAGCGCATACTACGCTACATTCAAATAAATGGTGAAGAAAAATACTTTTAAGAGAATAAAAGAACTGTTACACCAAAAAGAAAGATTTATATCAATCGTTTTAACCTATAGTTATCTATAGGTTTTCATTTTAACAAAACGAAAAAGGCTCATAAGAGCCTTTAACATACTACTTGTTATATGTATTATCGTTGTGCTTTACTTGAACATCATGTGCTCCGCCTTCTACGATAGAAGTTGCGGAAACAAGTGTAAGTTTCGCTTTATCTTGTAATTCTGGAATTGTTAATGCGCCACAGTTGCACATTGTAGACTTAATCTTAAGAACAGTCATTGCAACGTTATCTTTTAAGGAGCCAGCGTATGGAACATATGAATCTACACCCTCTTCAAAGGATAACTTCTTACCTTGTCCTAGGTCATAGCGAGCCCAGTTACGTGCACGTGCAGAACCTTCTCCCCAGTATTCCTTAACAGTGTTGCCGTTTACAACCAACTTTTCACCTGGAGCTTCTTCAAATCTTGAGAAGTAGCGTCCTAACATAACAAAGTCAGCACCCATCGCCAAAGCTAATGTAATGTGATAATCATAAACAATACCACCATCAGAACAGATAGGAATATAAATACCTGTTTCTTCGAAGTACTCATCACGGGCTTTCGCAACATCAATGACAGCAGTAGCTTGACCGCGACCAATACCCTTTGTTTCACGAGTGATACAAATAGATCCGCCACCGATTCCAATCTTTATAAAATCAGCGCCAGCCTCAGCTAAGTATCTAAAACCTTCCGCATCAACGACGTTACCAGCACCTACCTTCAGAGTGTCACCATAGTGTTGACGAATCCACTTAATTGTTTCTGCTTGCCAAATTGAATATCCTTCAGATGAGTCAATAACGACACAATCTACACCAGCAGCTACCAATGCAGGAATACGTTCCGCATAGTCACGTGAGTTGATGCCTGCGCCAACTAATAAACGTTTTTCACTATCCAACAACTCATTTGGGTGTTCCTTATGGGAATCATAGTCTTTACGGAATACCAAGTATTGAAGATGATCATTTTCATCCACAACAGGAAGTGTATTTAACTTGTTATCCCAAATGAGATCATTTGCGGATGATAATGTTGTATTAGGCCCACCGACGATTAGATTTTCACGTAGTGTCATATAATCCTTAACAAGTTCATTACCAGTCATACGAGATATACGGTAGTCACGTGAAGTAAGAAGACCCATTAACTTACCGTTTGGCGTTCCATCCTCAGTAACTGCAATTGTAGAATGTCCTGTTTTTTCAATCAAAGCGTAAACTTCAGTGAACTTTGCGTCTGGTTTCACATTTGAATCACTGATAACAAATCCTGCTTTATGATTCTTAACTCGTGCAACCATAGCTGCTTGACTTTCAATTGGTTGTGAACCAAAGATGAATGCCATTCCACCCTCTTTCGCAAGTGCGATACCTAAACGATCTCCAGATACAGACTGCATGACTGCACTAATCATTGGGATATTTAAAGAAATCGCTGGTTCTTCACCCTTCTTAAAACGAACAAGTGGTGTTTTAAGTGAAACATTGGTAGGAATATTTTCAGGTCCTGTAAATCCTGGAACGAGTAAATATTCACTAAAAAGTATGTGAAGGTTCATCATAGTAATATGCCATTAACGTAATTCCTCCCTTTTATAATTTTACTAATTATATCAATTAATAAAAGTTATGTAAATAATTCCGAACAAATATTCCAAAAACATATAAATACGCATGAAATATAACAATTTATGTATTTTTGTATATATTTTATTTCAGATTAATGCATACAAAAATCATTCTAACATTCCCAAGATTTCTTAGAATGTTAACTTTTAGATAATATTCTATTTAAAAGGTAACTATGTTATAATCTTAAGGGTTATAAGAGGTATATTATGCGATTAAAAAACAGTTATTTCTTTACAATTCGCGAGAATGCGAAAGATGAAGATTCAGTAAGTTCAAATCTACTTGTACGTGCTGGCATGATCAAGAAAAGCTCTGCTGGTGTGTATATGATGTTACCAATGGGTAATCGTGTTTTATCTAAGATTTACGCAATTATCCGTGATGAAATGACTAAGATAGATTGTCAAGAATTATCAATGCCTTCATTGATTCCTGAGGAAGTTTATGTATCCTCTGGAAGACGTGCTGGTTTTGGCAAAGGAATGTTTTCATTAGAAGATCGTAAAGGTGTTCCTATGTACTAGGTCCAACACATGAAGAATTATTTGCAATGGCTGCTAAGATGCAGATACGTTCCTACAAAGATATGCCATTTTCTCTCTATCAAATTCAAACAAAGTTCCGTGATGAACCGCGTCCACGTTATGGATTGATTAGAGTGCGTGAATTTACAATGAAGGACTCCTACACATTTGATAAAGATGAAGCTGGATTAGATATATCTTATGCAAAACAATTTAATGCATATAAGAACATCATGAATCGTCTTCACTTAGATTATCGTATTGTTCGTGCAGATACAGGTGTCATGGGTGGCTTATTGTCAGAAGAATTCCAGGCTATTACTCCACTTGGTGAAGACATCCTTGTATTAAGTGATGATGATAGTTTCGCAAGCAATATTGAAGTCGCACCTTGTGTTCCAGAGATTGCAACGAAGGAAGACACATTAGAAACTCTTACTCTAGTCGAAACACCGCATTCACGTACAATCGAAGAAGTGACAGACTTCCTAAAGAAAGATGTAAAGAAGTTCGTTAAGACATTAATCTATAACGTTGACGGCAAAGCAGTAGCTGTTATGGTACGTGGTGATCGTGATGTTAATGAAACAAAACTACGTAAACTACTAGAGGCTAACTCTGTTGAACTTGCGGATCCTGCAATGGTTATGGCAGCGACTAATGCTGAAATTGGTTTTGCTGGTCCAGTCAACATTCAATGCCCTCTTTACGCAGATGAAGAAGTACTATACATGTATAACTTTGTGGTAGGTGCAAATAAAACTGGTTACCACTACACAGGAGTAAACCAAAAAGATTTCACTCTTACCGGACATGGAGATTTAAGAAATATCCAAGAAGGAGATAAAAATCCAAATGGTGAAGGAGTTGTACACTTCGCACATGGTATTGAAGTTGGTAATACATTCAAACTTGGCACAAAATATTCTAAGGCGTTAGACTTACAGTATCTTGATCAAAATAATCAGTTGCAGTATGTTTGGATGGGTTCCTATGGTATTGGCCCTGCTCGTGCAATGGCTGCCCTAGCAGAACAAAATGCCGATGAAAACGGTATTAATTGGCCAAAAGATTTAGCACCTTTCCAAGTAGCTATTGTAATCATTTCCATGAAGGATGAAGAACAAGTTCGTATTGGTAATGAACTACACGATACATTACAAGCCCAAGGCATTGAAGTAGTACTTGATAACCGTGATGAACGTCCAGGTGTTAAATTTAAAGATATGGAATTAATTGGTATTCCTTTTAGAATTACAGTTGGTCGTGGTGTAGCAGATGGTAAGGTTGAATTAAAAATCTCGCATTGGTGACTCTATAGAAGTTCCTGTTACAGAAGTTATTGATAAACTAAAAGAATTGTTATAAGAAAAAGTTCTATACGATTAAACGTATAGAGCCTTTTTACTTAATAATGGATTGACCTAATTTTACAGTTGTAGGTTCAATAAATTGAATCGTTTGTGTATTTGCATTTGTTACTACTAACATAGTACTCATATTGTACTTTGCACGTAGTTTCTTTAAATCAACCTCAACAATTGGATCTCCTGCTTTTACACTATCACCCTGTTTCTTGGATAATATTTTAAAACCATCACCATTGGCTTCTACTGTATTTACACCACAATGAACAAGTAATTCCACACCATGCTTAGTAGTAATGCCAAATGCATGTCCTGTAGGGAATAAAACAGATAATTCACCATTTGCTGGAGAACATAGTACAACCTTATCACCATCATATGTAAAGGCAACACTATCACCCATCATCTTTTCTGCAAATACTGGATCTGGAACAGTTGAAACATCAATTAACTGACCATCCGCAATTGCAACAATCGCATCATCATTCACAACAATATTATTCTTTAATTCTTCTTTCTTCTTGAAAAAATTGAACATAATTTTCTTCTCCTATCATTGACTTCATTATAGTAGTATAGTTTTGTTTCTAGTGTCAACGACATTAAAAAACTATAAAAGATTTCGTAAACTTTCTGGTATCCAGTCAAAACGAGAACTACACAACAATGTTTCATCAAGATGAACACCCATCGGAATATGTCTTTCTGGTTTATGGAAATCGCTTCCACCACTTACATATAATTCATTCTCTTCACAATAATGAAAGAGTTTAACCGATTCCCTCATAGGAATACTTGGATGGAAACATTCCATACCATCTAACTTATCTTTCACTTCATCAATATAGTGATTCTTTCGGAATGCATCATATTCAAAAATATGTGCCAAAAATGCTTTCCCACCAGCACGATGAATCAAGTCAATCGTTTCATCGAACGAAAGATATGTATCCCCTTCATTGATAAAAAACGGACTATCAGGATTTGACAATCCTTGTCTAAAGAATGCTTTATATGTAGGGGAAATAACTAACAAACATAGGATTTTTTTATCAACTGGTTCCTGATACATCACCTTCTTTGAAATCCCTTTTTCAAATGAATTTAATGAAAGTGTATTATCGAAAAGATAACCTTGTCTGCGCGCACATTCTTGAATTCTATTAAATAATAATTTTTCAATACGTTCTAAGTTTTGCTCACTATAAAAATCTTTATACCATGCATTAATAACTGATGGATTAATCCCATAACCTAATAGTTCGATAATCTCTCCTTTGTAACTTGTGGCAATTTCAGTACCTGGAATGCATGGAAATTGAGTGTAATCAAAACACTCATACGCTAATGCGTGATTATGATCTGTAATACTAAAGGGTTGGATGGAAGATAAATGAAGGGTATCAAGCATCTCTTCAATGCTTAATACCCCATCTGACTTTGTCGTATGAAGATGAAAGTCAAACATTAACCGAATAATTCAGTCACTTTCTCTTCATTCCATCCAAAGAAGTATGTGATGATGAATGCAGCTACAATAGCAGTTACATAACCAACTAAGTAACCTAAAGCGCCACCTTCATTAACAATTAAGAATCCTAAGATACCAGATACACCCTGTGCAACAGAACCTACATGGAATAAGGAAATCATAATACCACCAAAACCAGCGCCTAATGAAGCTGTTAAGAATGGCTTACCTAATGGTAATGTAACACCATACATTAATGGTTCACCGATACCTAAAATACCAGCAGGTACAGAAGCTAGGATAGCTTCAGATAACTTCTTGTGATTCTTCTTAGCTCTTGCAAATAATGCAATAACAGCACCAACTTGTCCTGCACCAGCAACCTGTAAGATTGGTAATAAGTAGTTAACACCATGAGTAGCACCATTTGGATCATTCATAATTGTATGAATTGGAGTGAATGCACGGTGTAAACCAACAGATACTAATGGTAACTGTAATGCGGATAATGCATACGCACCAATGAATCCTAACTTGTTTAATAATACATCAGCTAATGCAAAGATAGCCTTTGTTAATACAGCACCTAATGGCTGTAAGATAAAGATTGCTAAGAACGCTGTGATAATTAATGAACATAGTGGAGTCAAAATCATATCTAATGTATCTGGGACCCAACTTCTTAACCAACGTTCAACGTGAGCAATTACAATACCACCGAATACAGCAGCTAAGATACCACCAGCAGCAGCGTCAAATGGTGTGCCAGTAATTGGTAAATTGATACCTGCTGCAGGATCGCCAACCTTCATTAATAAAGGCATAGCAGCATTTCCTACGAACATCGCACCCATCATGCCACCAAGAATTGGAGAACCCTTATATTCCTTAGCAGCGTTCATACCAATGTAAATTGGTAAGTAAGCAAATAATGTCCAACCAGCTGTATTAAGTGTTAAATACCACCAAGATTGAGCAATTGCTGGATCAAGTTGTACTGCAGCGATACCTGGAACTCTGAAGAATAACTTCAATACATTTAAGATACCGTAGATTAAACCAGCACCAGCAATACCTGGTAATGCAGGTAAGAAGATATTTGCAAAATGCTTTAAAAATACCTGTACAGGTCCGTTGTGCTTAGCTTGCTGAGCAGCCTTGTTTTCCTTAGCACGTGCCTGTAAGTCGATATCTTTTTCTAAATCTTCATTGTGAACTTCTTTGCGTTCATCAGCAGAGATACCTGTGATTGCGGATACTTCTTCACCAATCTTTGTAACCTTACCAGGTCCAAAAACGATTTGAAGTTCTTCTCCATCAACAGTTCCCATAACACCATCGATCTTCTTGACGCGATCCAAGTCTACTTTAGACTTGTCAGCTAAAGTTAAGTGAAGTCTTGTCATGCATGTTGAGTTTTCCTGAATATTGGACTTACCGCCGACAGCTTCAACAACTTCTTCAGCTATTTTCTTGTAGTTTTCCATGTCTATTCCCTTTCTGAATAACCTGAAGTATTTCAGGTGGATTTCATTGCTGAAATCGCTTTTTGTTAATAATTGCATTTTAACACAATTTCACAAAAATTTTACGAAATTATGGAATTGATGAAATTTTTTTCATGTTTTTGGCAAAGATAAAAGGAATAGAACTTGTCTATTCCCCTATAATACTAAGCCTTTTGAATTTCTGGAGCTAAACGCTTCTCATCAATTTCAGCTTTAATTGCAATTAAGAAATCTTCAAGGGACATCTTAGTTTCCTGTCGAGAACCATAGCGACGTAAAGTAATACTATTGTTTTCAATTTCACCATCGCCTACTACAACTTCAATCGGAAGTTTATTTGTCTGTGCTTCACGAATACGATAACCTAGTTTCTCATTACGATCATCTAATTCTGTACGCACACCAATTTTGCGTAGTTCCTCAACAACTTTCTTTTGCATAGTCACCATGTGCTTCTGGTGATACAGGAATCACAACTGCTTGGCGAGGAGCTAACCATAATGGTAAGATACCCTTCGTTTCTTCGAGTAAGAATGCAACGAAACGATCAATTGATCCTAGAATTGCACGGTGAATGACAACAGGTCTCTTCTTTTCACCGCCGTTTGCGACATACTCTAATTCAAAACGTTCAGGTAACTGATAATCTAACTGAATTGTAGAAAGTGTTACATCATGACCTAATGCAGAACGTACTTGTACGTCAATCTTAGGACCATAGAATGCGGCTTCACCTTCTGCTTCATAATAAGGAACATTCATTTCCTTTAATACTTCACGTAATTCAGATTCACTTCTTTCCCAAAGTTCATCATTACCAAAATACTTCTCTGTATTTTCTTTATCGCGTAAAGAAAGGCGGAATTCAAATTGATTTAAATTGAAGTCCTTATATACATCTAGAATTAATTCAGTAACTGCTTTGATTTCAGAAGCAATCTGTTCCTCTGTACAGAAAATATGAGAGTCATTCTGTGTAAATGCACGTGAACGTTCAATGCCAGTTAAAGCACCAGAGGCTTCAAAACGGAAATCGTTTGCAATCTCAGCAATACGAATTGGTAAATCACGATATGAATGCAATTGAGACTTATAAATAATCATATGTTCAGGGCAGTTCATAGGACGTAATACAAATTCATCATCGTCACGTGACATAATTGGGAACATATCATCCTTATAGTGTGCAAGATGTCCTGAAATCTTATATAGCTTTGTACTAGCAACAGACGGAGTTAATACATGCTGGTAACCTCTAGCAAGTTCTTTATTCATAATATAGTCTGATAATAAACGTCTAACAGTAAGACCATTTGGTAACCATAATGGCAAACCACCACCGACAATATCTGAGAACATAAAGATTTTGCATATCTTTACCCTAGTTTACGATGATCTCTTTGTTTTGCGTCTTCTAAATCAGCCAAGTGAGAATCAAGTTCTTCTTGGGTTGGTAAACATACACCATAGATACGTTGTAGTACCTTATTATTTTTATCGCCCTTCCAATAAGCACCTGAGTGTTTAATTAACTTAAAGTAACGACAGTTCTTTGTTGTTTCTGTATGTGGACCACGACATAAGTCAGTAAAGTCACCCTGAGTATACATAGAGATGTGTGTACCTTCCGGCATACGGTTGATTAAGTCTATCTTGTACTCATCATCCTTAAACTGTTCTAATGCTTCTTCACGTGTAATCTCTTGGCGAACAATACGCTTATCAGCTTTAGCACACTTCTTCATTTCTTTTTCAATTTTAGGTAGATCTTCATCACGAATGACTTCATCACCTAAATCAATATCGTAGTAGAAACCTTCTTCCACAACTGGGCCTACCCAGAACTTCGCTTGTGGGTATAGATGTTTTACAGCCTGAGCCATTAAATGCGCACAACTATGATTTAACGTATTTAATGCTGCATCTTCTTTAAAATTTCTCATAATCTTCCTCCTTTAATGGGGCAAACAAAAAGCGCCCCTTCCTTTGAAAGGACGCTAATAGCGCGGTACCACCTTAATTCCAACGATAAACGTTGACACTTTATATCTGTAACGTAGAACTACGGTGACTCTTTCAAGCACTGCTCCAAGGTAGTAATACATATATGCATCATATCCCTTCCAGCAAATAGGATACTCTCTATATCAGCACTATACATACCGTGTCCTTTTCAACGCATTTGATATTCAAATTTTAGACCTGCTTGTGAAAAACGTCAAGATTAGAATAAACTCATTTGATTACTTTCTTGTAATCCTTCTAAACAACCCATGTGTGCAAGCTTCACTAACATAGATGAAGAAACCTGTGTACGCTTAAGGATATCTTCTTTTGATAAAAATTCACCCTTTTCACGTGCTTCCTCAATTGATTTTGCTACGTTTATACCTAATCCATCAATAACTGTAAATGGTGGAATGATTGTCTTTGGGTTATCTGGAGAAACTCTAAACTCCACCGCAAGTGATTTGTATAAATCAACATTAGAAATATTATATCCACGCGCATATAGTTCTTCACAAACTTCTAGCACATCAAACAATGACTTTTCTTTATTTGAAACTGGATATTCTGGATTACGTTCCGCAATACGTGTACTGATATCATTCATACGTGCACGAATGACATCTATGCCCTTCGCCATTGTTTCAATTTCATAAGTATCACAACGTAATGTTAAATACTGAATATAGAAATTGAGTGGCTCATGTACCTTGTACCATGCAATACGCATAGCCATCATAACATACGCAACTGCGTGGGCTTTTGGAAACATGTACTTAATCTTCTTACAGGATTCAATATACCAATCTGGAACTTGATGCTCAATCATCGATTTCTCCCAAGCTTCGGTTAAACCTTTACCCTTACGTACGGATTCCATAATCTTAAAGGCATCTAATGATTCTAAGTTATGGTCTAGAAGATAAGTCATAATATCATCACGACACCCAATAACTTCATCAATTGTATGCCCTTGACGAATTAATTCTTGTGCATTTCCTGCCCATACATCTGTACCATGTGATAAACCAGAAATAATAACCAAATCAGAGAACTTCTTCGGACGAGTTTCTTCGAGTACTCCACGTGTCGTACGTGTACCAAACTCAGGTAAACCTAGCGCACCTGTTTCCTTCTTATAGATTCTCGTATCCGCTTTTAATGCATCATCACATGAGAATAAAGATAAGGTTTCAGTATCATTCATTGGAATATCCAAAGGTTTTACTGTAGCAATCTTCTGCAATAAACGCATGGCTGTAGGATCGACGTGACCTAAGATATCAAACTTCAAGACATTATCGTGAATATCATGGAAGTCATAGTGTGTAGTCTTCCAAGCAGATGTTGGATCATTTGCTGGATACTGTACTGGTGTAAAATCTTCAGCAATAAATTCATGAGGAATAATGATAATACCACCCGGGTGCTGACCTGTTGTACGTTTAACGTTTTGACAACCATGCGCAAGATAATCTTTCATTGGTCTTCGCATATTGTTAATCTTCATTTTTTCGCAATAACCTTGTACATATCCAAAGGCAGTCTTTTCAGCCACTGTACCGATTGTACCCGCGCGGAACGCATGGTCTTCACCAAATACATCTTTAATAAATGCATGTGCACGCCATTGATATTCATTAGAGAAGTTTAAATCAATATCCGGAGTCTTATCCGCGTTGAATCCTAAGAAAGTTTGGAATGGGATATTATGTCCATTACCGCGCATCGTTTCACCACAATGCGGGCATACCTTATCAGGTAAGTCAAAACCCGACGCAATCGTTGGATCATCAAAAAACTCACTGTAATGACACTTTGGACACAGATAATGAGGACGTAGTGGATTAACTTCTGTGATACCAGACATTGTAGCTGTAAAGATGAACCTACCGATCCACGTGAACCAACAACGTATCCATCATCATTTGATTTCTTAACCAGTAAATGTGCAATGTAGTAATGTACACCAAATCCATTACGAATAATATTGTCCAATTCACTATTCAAACGGTCAGTTACAATCTCAGGAACTTTACCTTCGAAACCGTACATACGCATTGCAGTATCATGACAAATGTTTCGTAATTTGTCATCAGAGCCTTCAATAACTGGAGGGTATGTTCCAGCTGGAACAGGTCTTACCTCTTCAATTAAATCAAAAATACTATTCGGATTACGTACAACAATTTCCTCGATTAAATCTGGATCATCTAACCAAGCAAATTCATTTTTCATTTCATCTGTTAAACGAATATGTTGGTCAGGATTCTTTGTGCGTAAACGTAACGCTTCATCACGAATATAAAGTGGATGAATTGTACCTCCTACACCCTGTGACATGATATATACATCACGGAATACTTTTTGTTCAGGTGTACAATAATGCGCATCGCTAGTGGCACAGACCGGAATATTTAACTTCTGTGCCATACGAATAATTCGTTTTTGTACTTCTTTTAAACGGTCAACACTAGGAATGCTACCTAATACAATGGAAGTAGAATAGTTACCTAAAGGTTGTAACTCAATGTAATCATAAAGTTTCATCGCTTCTTCTAAGCGAGCATCATCACCATTGCATGCAAGTTCAAATACCTCACCATTCAAGCATGCTGATCCAAGTAATAAATTTTTCCCTATACTTTTCAAAGCGTAGAGCGCACAACGCGTGGTTCAGCAGCCACGTCAGTACCCTCTTTTCCAGTTGCCTTCCCATTAACAGCTAATGTGTTTGTATTAGACTCTGTAACAAGTTTATATAACGCAACTAAACCATCATGATTTTTTTGCGATAGCACAAACATGACTTCGTCTTACTTTCATAAAAGACTTTGGAGTCTGTAACTTGATTTGTAAATCAGATATTGTCTTTGCTGCAAACTTATCCTTAGCATCCTTTAATAAACACAAGAATACATCTGCTAATGCACCCGCATCAAAAATCAGCACGGTGAGCCTCTTCTTCATTGTAATTAACGTGATAGTATCGTGATAAGTTACCTAAACGATATGCTCTACGGTCTGGTAATACAGCACGAGACATATCCAAGGTATCAATTACAACATTGGTTAATGGTTTTCTACCAATACGACGTAACTCTTCATTTAAGAAATAGTAGTCGAACGTCGCATTATGTGCTACCAATACATCGTCTTTGATATAGTCTAAGATTTCATCAATTGCTTCCGCAAAAAGGCTTAGCATTTTTCACCATATCATTTGTAATATTTGTTTTTGATGTAATGAATCCAGGAATTGATACTGGAGGCTTAATAAACAACTGTTTACGATCGATAATCGTTGAATTTTTAATACGAACTGCACCAAATTCAATAATGTGGTCAAAATAACAAGATAAACCTGTTGTTTCTAAGTCAAAAGAGATATAAGTTGCATCGTCTAGATTTTCATCTGTCGCATTTCGAACAATTGTAAGTTCATCATTAGCAAGATTAAACTCACATCCAAGCCCAACTCTAAACTCTCTATCAGGATCTTTCTTCTTTAGTGATTGCGCCGTATTATATGCTTTTACAAGAGACTGTACATCCGCATGATCTGTAATCGCAATTCCACGATGTCCTAAGTTATATACATAGGTTACGATATCCTTGATATCGCAAACACCATCCATTTCAGATAGATTTGAATGCATGTGTAATTCAACACGCTTTGTTTCTGCCGTATCAACAATCTTTGCTTTTTCTAACTTTACAACATTAGACGCAATACAGGTTAAGTCCTTTGCAAAATTATCATAAGAAATCGTTCCATAGACACGAACATAATCACCATCATGAATTGATGAGAGATCCTCTTTCGTTACACCACGCCCTTCAAATCTTTTTACCGCAATCGCATCTGTACCATCAAATATACTAAATGATTGAATTGTTCTACCAGTCTTACGTATTTCAATGTAATCATTTCCAAATACTTCACCTTCGAATTGAATATCTACAATAGGATCATGTACATCAACTAAGCTTATTTTCTCATAATCATCCATCTTGGTACGCTGGTATTTATAAGTTGGTTTCTCTTGAGGTTTTTCAACTTCATCACTAACAACCGTTACGCTAACTTCCTTAATTTCATTTTTGCATCACTGGAATTAAAGTTTCAGTTAAAACCGTCACACCATGCAAACCAATGGTTCCTAAAAAGGACTCTACATGTTCAATATAACTACTTGCACGGTCGCAATCAGACGTACTAGCAAACGCATATTTGATAATGCACTTTTTGCGCATCGTACTGGAAAGTACCACTTTCAAGAATGCGCATCTCTGGATTTGCTTGAAAGAAAAACATCTAAGTATTTTCGAATCTCAACTTGGTTACAACGAGGTCTGTTCTGGCTGTATGAACAATTGGATATTTGAGCCAGTAAGTTTTTAATTTATGATGAATTTCTTGATAACTCTCAAAAGATAATACATTTTGGGTATGTAAGTGTAATTCTAAAAAGATTACGTGCACGAAATAATCGAACTCTCTCAATTTCAATCTCTTCATATAAATCATCTTGATTATCAATCTTCACTAAATCTTTTTAAATATTGTGCCATACCTTACTCCTTTTTCGTCCCCTTATTTTTAACATAAAATTACATCTCATTCTTGCTATTCTTAAATAAGAAAACACATAGAATTGACCATAAAGAAAAGTGACTAGAAGTCCTAGCCACTATATCGTTTACTTAAAGAAACCGGATAAGAATTTCTTTGCGGAACGAATTCCAACATTGATTAATTCTGTTTCTGTACGATTACGAATCTTCTTAGCAATACGTCCAGTCCAGTCATTTTTCTTTATTGCGTTTCGCAGCTTCTTTTGCTTGTGCCGCCGCAAGTTTTTCTTGTGCTATTTTCTCTTTCGCAAGACGAACTTCTTCTTCCTCTTGTTCCTTAATAGCATTCATACTCTCAAAGGCACTCTCTGGATCAATATCTTTTTCATATTTACCATAGATAGAATCATGCTGAATTGTCTGCATCACTAGGGTATCATCCGCAATCTGCATCGATGACATTGGAGGTAAGATCATTGTTTCTTCTACTATTGTCGGAGCACCATCTTCATCCAACACAGATACAAGAGCAGTACCCGTCTTCATATTCGTAATACGTTCTGCGGTATCTAAATTGGGATTTGCACGGAAGGAATCAGCAGCTAGCTTAACAGCTTTGATTTCTGTAGGTGTATATGCACGTAATGCATGTTGAATCCGATTGGATAATTGTGCAAGAACTGAATTAGGAACATCGTTTGGAGATTGTGTAATAAAGAATACGCCAACACCCTTTGAACGAACTAACTTAACAATCTGTTCAATCTTATCGAGTAACGCCTTAGGTGCATCCTTGAACAATAAATGCGCTTCATCAAAGAAAAATACAATCTTCGGCTTCTCTACATCACCAACTTCTGGTAAATCCTGATAGATGCGATTTAATAACCATAACAAGAATGTAGCGTATAAAAGTGGATGTTGGAATAACTCTTGGCACTCTAACATATTCATCATACCTAAGCCACCTTCAGTACAGATTAAATCATGGATAGAAAGTGCTGGCATACCAAATAAGTTTGTCCCACCCTGTTGTTCTAACTGTAATAACTTTCTTTGAATACCACCAATACTTTGTTTTGTAACATTACCATATTTTAAAGAAAGTTCACTAGCATGTTCACCAACATAATTTGTCATTGCCTGTAGGGTCTTTTTAAGTCGATAATATCTAAGTTCATATCTTGCGCAACTTTCAAGATGATTTGAAGGTTACCTTCTTGTGCATCTGTTAATTCCAAAATACGCGCAAGCAATAAGGAATCAAATTCTTCCATGATGGCACGAATTGGATGACCTTTCTTACGATAGACGTCAAAGAAATGTACTGGAAACTTACGCACTTCAAAATCAGTGATACCAAGTTTTTCAAGTCTACCAGAAATAACAGATAAATCACCTTCTTGGATCATTCCAGATAAATCGCCCTTAACATCCGCGATAAATGTAGATACACCCATTTGGCTTAATGATTCTGCTATAACCTTCAATGTAACTGTCTTACCAGTACCTGAAGCACCTGCAATTAATCCATGACGGTTTAACATGTTTGGCAATAAGCGAATCTCTTTATCGCCTGCTTTTCCTAATAAAAATATAGTTTTTCTTTTTAACATTTTTTTCCTCACTAAATAACGCAAATACCACCACAATCACGGATACGTAACTTGTAGCAACAATCTTTACCGAATGTAGATTCCATCAAGGTGATATATTCAGATGTCTTTGCGTGTGGTACGTATGCTTGAATTGTTCCTGCAAAACCACCACCATGAACACGACACGCACCATTATCACCAAGTACAGATTCACTCAAAGCTAACGCAATCGCGAGTGCTTGATTGTGACTATCACCTGGAATTAACACATTCTGTAGATACATATAAGATGAATGACCACTTTCATTTACCAAGTGTAAGAACGTCTTAATATCATTCTTCTCTAATGCTTCTGCCTGTAGTTTGGCACGACTTGTTTCGTTTAGAAAGTGATATGCACGTAAAAAAATGCACGATCACCGACTTCCTTACGAATCTTAGCAGTATTCTCTAACAATTCACTTAAGGAAATTTGACTTAATACTTCCTTACCAAATAATTTGGCAACTGCCTTCATTTCATGAGTACAGCACTATATTCATCACTTAAATCCGCATGGCTTGCCTTAACGTCTGTCAAAATTAAGTCGTATCCATAATCTGCTGGATTAAATGGGATCGAGGTAACTTGTGGATTTTCTTTATTCGCAAAATCCATTGCCGCAAAGCTACCTACAGAACATGCCATCTGATCTAAAAGACCGCTTGCTTTCATGAAATATACATTCTCAGAAAACTGACCAATCTTGGCTATTTCTTCTGAAGAAATCATTGCGTCATTATATAAGTGACTAAAGATTGTTCCGATTAATACTTCAAATGCAGCAGAACTAGACATACCACCACCAGAAAGTACATTACTCTCTGAATATGCCTTAAATCCACTAACTTTATAACCTTTTTTTGTAAAGCCAGCAGCAATACCACGAATTAAAGATTCTGTTGTATTCTTTTCAGCCTCATTAATTTCTAAATTATGCAAATCAACTGGGCTAACACTAAATCCCTTAGCATGATATGTAACAATAAAATCATCTGTAGGAACAACTACCGCGATGACATCTAAATCAATACTAGCAGCGACTACACGACCTAATTGATGGTCTGTATGATTTCCACCTACTTCTGTTCTTCCTGGTGCACTAAAGATATGTGCTTCTTCATCCCCTAATAAATCTTTTGCTTTTAAAAGTACTTCTTCATAGCGTACTTTTTGTGATTCAAGTGCTTCTGCACCATAGAGTGCTGTCAACTTATCGTCTAATTGACCTGTCTTAACTGCGTTAATGATATCTGTAATGACCATTATATCCCCCTTATTATTTAGCCATTTTCTCAAATGCGTTTCGAGCCGCATTTTGCTCTGCTTGCTTTTTAGATTGTCCACTACCTGTACCAAGTACTAATCCATCAACCAAGACATTCATCACAAATTCCGGTGCGTTGCTTGGTCCTGTTTCACTAACCAGTTCATATTTTACTGTCTGTCGTGAATCAGATTGTACGTATTCTTGTAGTTTTGTTTTATAGTCATGAATCACTCCAACATCTTCAGGATGTGCAAGTCTTGGCGTAATCACTTCTGAAAGAATGTTATCAACTGCATTCATTCCTTGATCTAAGAATAATGCACCTAGGAATGCTTCAAACATGTCTGCGATAATAGCATCCTTGTTTCTACCACCCGTCTTTTCTTCGCCAGAACCTAATAATAAATAATCATTAAGATGTAACTGGCGACCATAAATTGCTAATGCTTTTTCACATACAAGTTGTGCACGTAAACGTGTCATATGCCCTTCACTTAGATTCAAAGGATAAATCGCATTACTAGACCATAGTTGTAATACTGCATCTCCCATAAACTCCAAGCGTTCGTTATCATTCTTACTCTTATGCTCATGTGCATAACTAGAATGTATAAAAGCCTGTTGTACCATCTTTGTATTATTTACCTTGATATGACGATTTTCTAGCCATTCAATAATATTCAAAATAACACCTCCTAATCCGCATATTCCGCATTTTTTTCATTCCGCTTTTGAACGGTTTCTAATAATATCTGATAATCCGGATTATCTGCAGATTCCATCACTTTTAAAGCGTCTTTTCGCGCTTGATTAATCATTGCGGTATCCTCAACGATATTTCCTAAAATAAAGTCTGGAACACCACTTTGTCTAGTACCAAGTATATCACCAGGCCCACGCAAACGTAAATCTTCATACGATATCTCAAAGCCATTATTTGATTTAACAAGTACTTCTATACGCCGTAATACACGTTCATCTTGACTAGCTGTTAATAACCAACAATATCCTTGTTCACTACCACGTTGGATACGTCCACGCAACTGATGTAACTGTGAAAGACCAAACCGGTCCGCATCATAGATAATCATCCCTGTCGCATTAACAACATTGACACCAACTTCAACCACAGTTGTAGATACCAATATCTGTATATCATTGTCATGGAATGCTTGCATAATTGCTTGTTTTTCGTCTGTGGACATACGACCATGCAAGCAGGCTACTTTATATTGTTGAAATAACTTCTGTATCGATTCCATCGTATCATAGACATTTCTAGCATGATATTCTTCATTTTCATCGACGGCTGCACATATAACATATAACTGTCTTCCACTTATAAGAAGACGTTTTACATCTTCTAAAACTGTACGAAAACTATTCTCTTTGATAAGTGTAGTGATAGGTGTAATTCTTCCTGCTGGCATAGTCTCTATCGTACTAACATCCATATCTCCAAATAAAGATGCCGCAAGCGTTCTAGGAATTGGTGTAGCACTCATCAAAAGGAAATCAACTTGCTCACCCTTTTGTTTTAAAGCCTTACGCTGTGCAACACCAAAACGCTGTTGTTCATCCGCTATAGTTAATCCTAACTTATGAAACGTTACAGTATCTTGAATCATACTGTGTGTACCTATCAAGATATCAATTTTCCCAGAAGCCACATCCTTTAGAATCTCATTTTTCTTCGCAGATGATAAGGCAGAATATAACACTTCTGTTTTAACTCCAAATGGTGCAAGAACTTCATTTACTGATAGGTAATGTTGTCGAGCTAGTATTTCTGTTGGTGCTAGCATTGCACCTTGATATCCGCTTAAGAAAGCTGCATATAAGGCAAGTGTTGCCACAACAGTCTTTCCACAGCCAACATCTCCCTGTACCAAGCGATACATCGCATGCGTACTACCCATATCATACAAAATCTTCTCTAAAGTATCTCTTTGATCAACTGTCATTTCAAAGCTAAGACTTTGAATTGCTTGCTGAATCTTCTTTGACGAAAAGATTTTCGGCTTCTTTGCAATGCGAATACCCTCCGTACTACGCATGAGTTGAATTGCCGTAAAAAACGTAAAAACTCAGCATACTTTAATGTACGTACTGCAGCTTGCACTTCATTCATACTGCTAGGAATATGAATACAACGATACGCAAGTTTGAGTGGTAGTAATCGATATGTCTGTCTAAATTCATCAGGAATATCATCAATTATTTCATCCTGTAATTGATTTAGAACAGAATGAATAATTGTTTGTAATGTCTTTTGCCGAATCCCTTCTTTTATACTATAGATAGGTGTAATAGATGCATGTTCTGCCAAACTCTTTGTATCATAGCTCATTGCAGTAACTTTACAGTTACCCTGATATACACCTTGTATTGTCAATATCTGGTTTAAATTTAACGACTTCGCCCAAGGCCGATTAAAAATAGTAACGGTAAGGATTTGCTCCTGAAAAGCGCACATGAAAAGTAGTTGTTACAAGTCTACCTTTACGCCAACTTCTCGGAAGTTGAACAACTTCCCCTTCAAACCAGACTTTATCTTTGATTTTCCAATCTGAAAAAGCAGAAGTTGTAATAACCTCATAACGATATGGATAATACATCAAAAGGTCATCTGTTGTATAAAGACCAAGTTCATGTAATATTTGTACTCGCTTTGAAGTTAATTTTTAGTCTTTTATCACTTAAATCCATGTGTTTATTATACCATTGAACTTATAAAATGAATCCGTTTACAACGCAGCTTTTAAAGCTTATTTAAGATTTCTTCTTTTTGTAAGTTTAAAGTCATCATGTCCACGTAAATAATATTCAAAATCTAATTCCTCCAAAAAAATTGAATAAAGGATGTTAAACGTGCTGGATCATACTGACTATTATTATCGTAATAGTCTTCATATTCCGCATCAGCCGCAATTACTATTTTCTCTTCTTTTTATATAATATAAAAACAGCATCTCTTGTATGCGGTGTATCAATTTGAATACCTTTTACGTGAATATCACCTAAATCAATTTCTATTTCACTATGAAATGTAATATCTGCATTACATACTTGAATTGTTCCGATATCTGAATACTGCTTATGCATACAATCGTAACAAAACTGTATATCTTCTCCTGTCTTTAAACGATCATGCATCGCCTCTTCTGTCCATTTCCAATTCTTTACTTTCTTTAAATATTCATTGGTTTTTGCAGAAGCAATCATTGGAACACTACAAGCAACCATACCAAAGGTATGATCCCAATGCCAATGTGTAATCGCTAAAAGCTTAGGTGGATTTAAACCTAAATCTTTCACTTCCGATAAAAATTTATAGTAGTTTTCAGGACTATTACCAGCATCTATCTGTAAGTTAAACTTAGAGCCATGAATCAGATAGACGTAAGGTTGATCTGTATCTGGATTGTTATCCATGTAATAAATATGATTTGTAAATTTCTTCATAGTTACCTCTTTGTATTTTGTATACCTGCAAATGCAATCATCGTACCAATACAAGATAAAATAGCACCAACCAGTAATGCATGTGATATACCACTAAAGTCAATTAACCATCCACCGATGATTGATGAAAATACCGCACCACCAGCTTGCATTAAATTAAACATCATCTGTGCTTTTAACAGTATCTTTCTCATCAATGATAATATTTGCATATTGCACAGATGCAGGAATATATATCGCAAAAGAAACAACCTGTAAAGCAAAACCAAAGGTTAAAGTCATCAAAGATGGAGATAACCAAACAATGATAGCTTTGATACTAAACATAATCATCGAAAATAAGAGTAAAGAAGATACTTTAAAACGACGACTAATCTCTTTAAAGCCAATCATACCTGGAAGTTCCATAAGTGCCATAAACGCAATGAGATATCCCATTTCACGATTGTCTCCACCAACATTACGCACAATAGAAATCGTAAAGTTTGTAATGAAGGCATGTGCATAATAGATAAATAACATCGCGACAGATAAAATCATAAACTTAGGATTTTCTTGAAAGAAGACAATCAATGAACTTGATCTCTTATTATCAGAGGAATTCATAATCCTTTCTGAAGTATGAATACGATGACGTGTGATATACAGACATAACACAATGATTAATAGAGTAATGATAAACAATGCAGTTGGTATGGATTTCATTCCGATTTTTTTCAATCAGAATACCCATTGCTGCAGAAAGAATCGCAAAAACATAATGAACCACCAGCACGACATAAGCCAAAGTTAATTTTTTTGATTTTGAAGTATCCATTAAAAAAATTGTACAGATGTCAAAAAAATGCAATAACTGCATTTGCTAGCGTAATCATCACAACATAAATCAGTGTTAAAATAACTGAACGAATACCAATAAAAAAATAACCCGATAGAACATACAAAAATGATTGCCATCGAAACGAAAAAAATATAGTCATAGCATTAATTTTCTTCGAGCGATCTGCTAAATCCGCAAAAAAATGGCTGTAAAAATTAAAAGCACATATATTTTGCGGAAGCCAAGATATAACCTGCTTCAGAATTGGAATATCCGCATGATAAAAAGATAGGTTACTGAAAAACCAACAACCATGCAATATGTCATCCAAAATAACGATTGTAATGAAAAGTATTCAATGTTTAATTGCTTTGTATTATTCATATATTCCTATATTCTTATATTCTTATATTCCTAACGTAACTATCATACATTATGATTTAAAATATTCAAATTATAAAAGGCTATTTAAATAGCCCTTTATGTAAGTTTCAACAATTTTATAGTTTACTAGATGAATCTACACAAGCATCTAAAACAGTTTTACACATATTTAATTGTGGCTGTTCAAAAATTTACTAACCATTCATCAGTAATCCTATTTGCATGTACTGCACAAATACTGCCAGTCATAACTCCGAAAATTGAACCTAAAGTCATAATAGTTTCTGATTCCATCTCTAAATTCAAAAACATTTAAGTTTATATATTCATTTAAAAACATTTTTCAGAATTAAAAATCTTTTTCCTAAAAACTTTTCTACCTTGGCCAGCAAAAGAATGAACCAACAGAACCGGAAATGCCAAGGTGATATTTTTGATTATTTTTTTTACACGCGTCTACAAGAGTCTGAATTACTTCATAAGATGCTACTGCTGGATAATCGATTGGAGCATAGAAATTGCTTGACCCTCCTCTACGCACAGCACCTGTATTAATAATTAAATCTCCTAATTGAATATCTTTCCTCAAAACTCCTGTACCACCAATTCTAATTAGAGCTTTAGCGCCCAATTCAATGAGTTCTAATACTGCTATTTCAGTAGAACTCGCACCAATTCCAGTTGAGCAGACAGTTATACGTATATTATTATATTTTTCCAACACCAACAGTATATTCGCGATTCTCTGCGATTATATCGAAGCTTTCACATAATGAACCTACCATCTTAACTCTCGCAGGGATCTCCAGGGAGTAAAAACAATGTCAGAGATTTCTTGCTTTGTACATTTTTAAATGAGGGGCTTTACCATCAATAATTGGATTTGATGCATTTGTAATTATGTTATTATTCATATCATTTACCATATTTTAAAGTTTTTTTCTTCCAATTAAACCTTTCTTTTCTCTCATTTCCTTTTTTTGTTAACTGATAGCCTCTTATCCAAACACCCAAAATCGTAAATAAATACGGCATCATTGATGCAAACTGTGCAGGTAATCTAAATGATTGTGAAATATTACCAAGTGACATTGCTGCACCAAATATAAAAGGAAAATAACGTAGTAAGTATAGGATCTCCTTGTCCAAGATTTTGAGCTGCAATGGATATAAATCCTCTTCCAGCAGTCATATCAGTCGTAAAATATGGAAGATATGCCATTGATAAATACATACCACCAAAAGAAGCTAAAAACACCACTAATTAATAATGCTGTCAACTTTGTTTTATTTACATTAATTCCTACTGATGCAGCTGCAGATGGATTTGTTCCGACAGCTCTAATATGAATACCTAATTTAGTTTTTATTTAGTAAAAACCATACAAATAAAAACTGATAAAAAATGAAAGATAAACTAGTAGATTATGACCTGAAAGTAATCTTCCAATAATAGGAATATTCTCAATAATTGGTAAATTAATTATTGGATATTTTAAAAGATAATAATGTCGATGTATCCTGTTTCATGCCTGTCATTAAATAAACAACATATACTGTCATACCTGACCCTAGTGTGTTCAGTGCTAATCCAGCTAATAATGGTGGTGCATTTAAGTACAGAACAAAAATAGCCAAAAATTAAAGCAATAATACACCCTGAAGCAAATCCAATTAACATACCAATAATCAAATTTCCACTGAAGGCACTTGCCAACACACCACCCAAAGCAGCACAAAGCATAATCGATTCATATGCAATGCAGAGAACACTTGCTTTTTCCACCAATTACTGCAGCCATAGCTGTAAACAATAACGGTGTCATCAATCTTAAAGTTGAAATAAGAAAATCAATAGATAAGATTTTTTTCTATCATAATGTATCTCCTCCTGACATTCTTACATGCAACTCTTTTTCAGCATTATTTACAATTACACGATGTTTCCATGCTGATAAAAAAATCTCTCTGAAGCAATAAATATAATTATTATGCCTTGAATAATATTCACAATTTCTGGCGGTATACTTGATGTAAAATTTAATGCATCTGCAGACGTTCTAATATAGGCCAAAAAAACATAGCTGCTAAAGGCATATATTTCGGCTGATTATAACAAAGAACCGCAAGCATTACGCCATCCCATCCGTGATTTGTAAAAACCAGTATAAACAAATCGTGGATAGTTACCCAAAAACTTCGCATGCTCCACCTAAACCAGCCATCATACCAGCAATAATAGATGTTAAAACAATTGTTCTTGAAATAGGCATACCAGAATATTTAGCAAACTTTTCGTTAGTACCTATTGTTCTGATTTGTACACCAAATGCAGTTTTATTTAAAAGTATATATCCTATAAAAAAACTACAATTAGGCCAAAAAACCAATCCTAAATGTATTCTAGTACCTGCAAATAATTTAGGGAGAATTGCAGTACTTTTGAATGGATATGAAGCTTCAAATCCTGCACTACCATCACGTAATGGATTTAAAATAATATATAGTCCTAAAAAAATAATGCAACATAATTTATCATTAATGATGAAACTATTGTTACCGCATTATATTTAACATGAAGAATACTAGGTATACCCATAAAAATCGCACCGACAATCATCGCAGCGATAAAACATAAAATAAAATGTAGTATTGGTGGTATATTAGGAACTATTGCAACAGCAGTAGCAGCGACTGCACCAGCAAAAAAGGATCCTTCTGCAGCAATATTTATTTGACCGCATCTGTTTACTAAACATATTGCTGTTCCTGTAAACAATAATGGTATAGCTTTTTGTCACGATAGTCATCAGATTATTTACTGATTTCAACGGACCAATCATCAAAGTCATAAAAATCTTTGATTGGTTTTATCACTTACAGCATAGATTAAAAATAAAAAGCAATGGCTAAAGAAATTACAATCGCAAGGAATGTTCTTAGTAAAGAAAATCGCTTCTCAATTAACTCCTTTTTTTAAAATTTTTATTTTTTTCATTTAAGCCCAACTCCCTTTTTCATATTTATTTTGCTTTTTTTAATCCAAGCATATATTCACCTAAATCTGATTCACTAAGATTATTTGTATTCTCAAAAATATGCGACAATTTCCCCATCATAAATCACAGCAATACTATCGCTAACTGCCAATAGTTCAGTTAAATCCGCAGAAATTAATAATACAGCTGTCTGAAAAAATTATCCCGTAGTTCAACTATTTTTGTTTCGTATCATTTCTGCAGCACCAATATCTATTCCTCTTGTAGGATGACATGCAAGCAAGAACTTTGGTGTACTACTAAATTCACGAGCTGCAACAACCTTCTGAATGTTACCACCTGAAAGTGTATCAACATTAGAGTTAATACTATCGCATTTGATCATAAAAATCTTTCACGTATTTATTTACAACTTCTTTTTTTCTTTTTTTATATTTATTAATCCGTTTGAACAATATTTTTCTAGAATAATACTGGTCAGCCATAATATTTTCGTATATCGGCATTTTTACAGAAACTCCATATGTCATACGATCTTCATGAATAAGTGACACACCCAAATTCCTTATCTCACGTATATTTTTTTAATTCCGTTAAAGAAGTACCATTAATTCTAATTTCACCATGTTGAATCGGTAATAAACCAGCAATCGTCTCAGATAATTCAGATTGACCATTACCTTCAACTCCAGCAATCCCAAGAATCTGACCTTCTTTAACAGATAAATTAAGATTGTTTAATACATATTTACCATTTCGATTTATATTCGATAAATTCTTAACTTCTAAAAATCGATTTCCCAAATTTTAAATTTTTTTATTATATGGATCTACTTTCAACTCACGTCCAACCATTAATTTCGAAATTTCATTTTCAGTTAAACCATTTATATCTCTGGTAATAATGCTTTTTGCCCCATTTTTAGGACAGTAATTCGATTGCATATTTCTTTCACTTCATTTAATTTATGAGAGATAAATACAATTGAGAATCCTTTTTCTCTTAATTTTTTTAATTGAACAAATAATTCCTTAGTCTCTTGAGGAGTTAAAACTGCAGTTGGCTCATCTAACAATAATAACTTAGCCCCCTTAAGCAGTATTTTTTTAATATTTCTACTCTTTTGTTTTAAACCAACTGATAGATTCCCAACAATTTCATCAGGATCAATAGGAAGTTCGTATTTCTTTGAAATTTCTAGTACTTTTTTTGTCGAGCCAATTTACGATTATACAAAATACCTTTCGTAGGTTCATCACCAAGAACCATATTATCTAAAACTGATAGATTATTGACTAGCATAAAATGCTGGTGAACCATACCTATACCATGCTCTAAAGCATGTAATGGACTTTTAATTTTTACTTCTTTTCCATCAACTTTTATTGTTCCTTTTTCTGGAATTTCTAAGCCAAACAAGACTTTCATTAATGTTGTTTTTTTCCAGCACCATTTTTCTCCAACAAGACCGTGAATTTCGCCATATTTTACAGTAAAATTAATATCATTATTTGCAACAAAAACCATTACTATAAATTTTAGTAATATGTTCCATTTTTAGAATATCACCCTGTGGTTTTAATGTTTATATTATCCATAATAGTCTCCGTGTCATAAAAATAAATTGTGGTATTACAAAGACCACAATTTATTTTTAATTTTAATTGTCAGATGCTTTTTGAAATAATAGATTTAATTTCGTCTATTGATGCACCGTATGCTGTATCAATCTTTACCTTATCATTCTTAACATCTTCAATAATTTTTTTCAAATTTTTTTCTTTAATATCATCATTAACAATGGCTTGGTAATATTGGTTATCAGCAAGATATACTCCACCATCGGCATAACTTATTGATTTATGTGTACCAAACTGAGCTGTGCCAGCACCAATTTCTTCTACAATTGGATAAACCATACTGTAATAATTTTTAATTACAGAAGTAAGAATATGCTTTGCAGTCTCCTCGGAAGTAGATGAGATTGTCTTAGCATCATCTGCATCAGAGCATATAGCATAAAAAATTATTTTCTAAAGCAGCATCTGCCACCGCCAAATCAGATTGAGAAACACCGTATACTACATCTGCTCCATTCTGATTTTGTGTTAATGCAATTTCTTTCGTCAATGCTGAATCTTTATGATTACCTACAAAGGAATAAATTACATTTACAGAACTATCGACATATTTTGCTCCTTCAATATAACCAATTAAACAATCTTGGATAGCTGTAGATTCCATAGCTCCAACAAATCCAATTACTTTTTCAGAATTAATATTATCGATGTTAGATTGTGTAACAAGCGCAGCTAATGCACCTGCTAAAAAAGCACCTTGATTTTGTTTTACTTGAACAGAAATAATATTACTATTTTGTCCATTGCTGTAATCAATAGCAGTATCAAAAATCAGAAACTTTTGATCAGGATAAGCTTTTGCTGTATTTGAAAGAGGCTCAGCCATAGTTCCAAAACCAGTTACAATTAAATCATAATTACCCGTTTGTGCAGCTTGCATTAATGTGCTTTCATATACAGACGTATCCATATTACATTCATATGAATCTAAATTACCTCCATATTTTTTTGTATAATCATTTAATGCAAGATTAACATCATCATTATTTGTTCCTCCGCCTAAATTACCGGTAACTACAAACATGATGTTCAATGCTTTCTCAGTTTGTTGAGAACTTTCGCTAGAAAGAAGATGTTGTTGGCTTGGTCTTACAACCTAAAAAGTGAACCTACGAAAACACAATGTTGCAAATAATTTGATGGCCTTTTTTTCATAATATTTTCCTCCCTTAATTTGCCTCAAATATTAATTTAGTATTTAAGTAGATGCTACTGTAACGAGTAAGTAATAGCTTTTTGAACAATTTAGTAATAATTGAATATTGTCACTTGTAATTGGTTGGCTTGTTTTTGATAGTAGTAAATGCGACAGCACCGATCACCTTATTACAGTAATCATATATAGGGCAAGCTATCCCTTGCACGTTTTCCTGTAATTCTTCGTCTAAAAATACAATACCCTTGAGTTTGAACTTTTGTAAGTTCAGATTTTTAAAACTACTTTATCAATAATAGACTTTTTTTGTGATAGGTTCTAGATGGGCACTTTCAATCATTTTTCTTTACTACCATGATCCATCATAGAAACAATTGCTCTACCAGCAGATGTAAGATACCATGGTGATTCATATCCTTTTTTTACTCTGAACATAGAAGTGTTTCCATATTCAACACATTCTAAATTCATTACTTTATCTTCATTAAGAACACATAAAATCACATTCTTTTGAAGCAACTGCGAGAGTTTTTTTCATTTCAAAAATATGCATGATAAATTAGTGTATCATTTCTTCTAATATTCTGTGATATAGAAATAATTTTATACGAAAGTTGATACCGTTTAGTAATTTCATCCTGAATAACAAAAACCAGATGTTTTTAAACTTTGCAGAACTCGATGTGTAGAACTATTAGGTATCTGTAATTCATTAGACAGATCTGACAAGTTTAACCCATCTGAATATTTACTCAAGATTGTAAGTGTTTTTAAAGTTCTATCAACTAATTGCATTATAGTTATCCTTTTTTTCCGTCCAGTGGAATTAACTTTCACCTTGTAGAATTATTAATTAATTTATAACATCATTAAAAAAATCTCTGTCAATACTTTTTTTGCAAACGCTTACATTTTAAGATCAATAAAAAGGAACATTCCACACAAATTGGAGTGTTCCCTATTGGATTTATTCGGCACCGATAATGAAACTGTATACAGGTTGTTGACCATCTTCAACATCAATATCTACGTTATAGTTCTGCTCAATGAATTGACGAATTTCTTCGCATTCTTCATCAGTAGCTTCAGAACCTTTGATAAGTGTTATAACTTCTGTATCTTCATCACACATCTGCTTGATTAGTTCCTTAGTAACAGCTAACTTATCCTTCTCATTGAAGATGATTTCCTTCTCTAAGATTGCCATGTAGTCACCAGAATTAATCTGCTTACCATCTACTGTTGTATCCTTAACAGCGTAAGTAACAGAACCAGTCTTAACTAGTGTAATAGCTTCATTCATTGCTTCTGTGTTTGCATCTACTTCTTCCTCTGGGTTGAAACTAATGCAAGCACTTAAGCCCTGTGGTACAGATTTTGTTTCGATAACAATAATCTTCTTATCCTCTGTAACTTCAGCAGCTTGTTTTGCGGCCATAATAATATTTGAGTTATTTGGCAAGATATAGATTGTATCTGCATGTACCTTAGAAATCGCAGTAACAAAGTCTTCTGTAGATGGATTCATTGTCTGACCACCACTAACAACATAGTTTACACGATAATCAGTAAATAACTTCTTCAATCCTTCACCAGCAGCTACAGCGATAATACCATAAGCTGCATTTTCAATCACAGCTTCTTCTGCTTCCATCAACGATGGTTGTAAGTCAGATTGAATATCTTCCACTTGAACCTTTGTAAACTTACCATACTTCTGTCCAAGCATTAATACTTCCCCTGGCGTCATAGAATGTACACTTAATGCAAATGTATCTTCTTTTACAGCCAATTGGATATCATTACCAATCTGTTCTAATTGCTTACGAACTCTTTCTTCCTTAAAAGTCTTCTTACCGTTATCGCTAAGAGTAACGATATATTCAACACGATATCCAGAAGCTTTTTCACTAACTTCGCTTTCTGCATTACCACCTGCTAGATTCTCAGTAATTGGATTTCCTTGTAGATAAGACTTGAAACCTTCAAGAATTGTTACATAACCCATTGCACCAGAGTCCACACAATGTGCTTCCTTTAGTACATCTAATAATTCAGGCGTACGCTGTAGAGAGGCATTTGCTTCATCGACAATATAATTTACAAACTCTTCCATAGAAGCTTCAGGATGGTCATTAATAAAGATTTCCCCATACTCTGAACTTTCTCTTACGACGGTTAAGATTGTACCTTCTGTAGGACGCATAACAGCCTTATAAGCCATCTTAGATCCATTTATTAAAGCTTCTGAGAATTCTTTCACAGTAAGTTCTTCTTTATCTTTAGCATACTGCGCAAATCCACGGAAAATCTGGGACAAAATAACACCTGAATTACCGCGTGCCCCCATTAATAAACCACGGCTGAAAATCTTCGCAACAGTTGATAGTGACTCAGATCCACTCTTTGTCACTTCTGAGATACCATTCAAAATAGTCAAAGACATATTTGTACCTGTATCTCCATCTGGTACTGGGAATACATTCATGGCATCAACTGCTTTACGTTGATTGCTTAAATTGTGTGCTCCACTTTTCCAGTAAATTTTTTAAAATTAAACCATTAATCTTTTCCATTACAATAACCCCATATCCTTATGCTACGACGCGAACGCCCTGAACAAAGACATTCACCTGGGCAACTTCCTGGGAGAGTGACTTTTCAAGCATATACTTAACTTTCTTCTGTGCTTCGGTAACAACTTCTGAGATCTTAACACCGAAACTTACAACGATATATAAATCAATTTCTAAACCAGCTTTACCATTACGAACAACTACACCTTTCGTATAGTTTTCTTTCTTTAATAGTTCAGCCCAGCCATCTTTTTAAAAATTTGTTTGCTGGCCATACCAACAACACCATAAGATTCTGTAATTACCCCACCAGCTAACGAAGCAACTGCTTCTTCTGAAACGGAGATGCTACCATAGTTTGTTTTCTTTTCAACTGTCATAAGTTACTCCTTACTAACGTTATGTATTATATCAAAATGGTTATTATTATACAAAATATGTTACCTGTATATCGTTTATTTCACAGGATTTTCATGTTACTGCGCAGGTGTTGGTGTATTCAAAACACCAGTCGAATAATATCCTGCTGTGTAATTTTTCTTGGAACTTGTCATCAATAACTTCAACACCTTTATCATCGATTGGAATTGCAATTGGATTACCATTTGTATCAACAGCTATATTACCTTGTGCATCTGTATAGAAGTGCTTCTCAATTGGTAAACCACTTGCATCAGTACGAACATTGCCTTCTGCATCATACCAATATGAAACATTTGTAACTGCTGTTGCTGTATCTGATGACTTCTGTTCCCATGGACAAGCAGCTGTATAGGCTACTTGATCTTTGCTAGTCCCCCACAAACACTTTGTTTTATCTGTAGCTTGACTGTAGATTGTAAAGTAATCATTTAAAATCTTCAGATTGTTATACGATGCTACAAAGTAACTACCAATGCGCATGTGCACCAGTAATGCATGTGCATCGTAGCGTAATGGATATACAGAGATTGTAGAAATCTGTTGCAAAATAGAATCATCAATTTCATTTAATGCGACCGATACTTTTTTTAATAAATCTGTATCACTAAAACCAATTAGTTTTGGAAGCGATGCGACTACTTGTCGATTGCTATCATCAATAGTCGTTTGCTCACCATTGCCAAACCAAATCAGTTCAGATCCCTCAGATTGATAGCCAACTAACTTCTTTTCTTTTACAGTAATTGTTATCGTATTACCACTGTTTAGACTGACTTTTGCATCCTCAATTAATGGATTAACTTCTAGTTTTTCTTTCCACCAATACAGGTACTGTAAAAATATAATTTTTGAAGAGTTATTCACACCAGCAATTTTTCTTAATATAGTCATCACTTAAATAATTTGTTCCATCAATTGATACCGCTCTAACAGAAGACATTGGTGATAGTAAATACATCACCATAATCACGACAATGGCGACTACCACTGCTAGATTGAATAACGCTGGTTGTCTTGAACGAAATAATTTAAGATTTGCTGCCAAACGCTTATTTTTAAAGATTCTTTCAACCGCTTCTGGAATCTTTTCGAAATCAGCGTTTAATCGATTCTTCTTTACTTCCAATTGAACTTCTCCACTTCCATCTTGAGATCAATATTATATTTGTTTTTAACTTCTCTTTGAATTTCTTCGATCAAAGTCAAATACTCAAGTGCGGTTGCTTTATGAACGTTCAAGATAAAATTACAATGTTTATCGCTGACCATCGCCCCACCAATTTGTTTTCCACGATAGCCAATACCATCAATTAGTTGCCATGCATTATGACCTTCTGGATTCTTAAATACAGAACCACAGCTTGGGAAGTTTAGTGGTTGTGAGTCTACTCTTCTCTTTCGGCGAGAATCCATTAATGCTTCAATCTCTTCCCTTGGCTTTGGTGTTAAACCATAACGTACACCTAAAATCAACCAATTTGGATTAGATTGGAAGATACTATGACGATAGGAGAAATCACATTCAGATACCTTTAACCATACTAACTGATGGTCACGGTAGACAAGTACCTCTTTGATAACGTCTTTCATGCTGATGTTATAAGCACCTGCATTCATAAAGATACATCCACCTACAGTAGCAGGAATACCACTAGCAAACTCTAATCCAGAAAGACCACGCTTCATCGCTTCTGTCGATAAAGAAATAATTGAACATCCTGCTTCTGCTACGAGGTCATTTCCATCAAAGTATTGATGATTAAAGAAACGATCTAAGCAGATAACAACACCATTAAATTCATTATCAGAACATAGTAAATCACTACCCTTACCAATTACTTTAAATGGGAGTTGATTCTCTTCGATAATACGAAAGATTCCATCAATCGCAACATAAGTTTCTGGGTATACAACATACTTTGCATTTCCACCAATACGTAGTGTTGTCATCGTTCTTAAAGGTTTATCTGTTTCTGTAGTAGCGTAAAAGCTCAATCGCTCTAAAATTTTATCCATGTAATACCTCCTCAATCCAATCAATCATCTGATTTGCCGCATTCACTTTAGCAAGCTTATGGGCATTTTCTTTTAACTTGTTGCATTTTAGTTGATCATGAACAAGCATATTTACAGTTGTAGCCAGCAATTGGGGACTCAACTCATTCTCTTCAATCATAATTGCCGCATCTTTTTCAGCTAGTTCTTTTGCGTTATAAACCTGATGGTTATTTGCAACAAATGGGCTAGGAATCAACACAGCAGCTGCAGGTAAAGCACAAATTTCTGAGATTGTTGTAGCACCCGCACGTGTAACAGCAAGTGTACATCCCTTTAATGCTTGTTTACCATCAATATATGGTACAAACTTTATATTGCTGAAATCTGTATTTTGGAACTGATAAGAATTTGCTTTACCGTTTACAATTATAACCTGAAAGTCATAATCAAAAAGTGGAATCGCTTCATCAATAACTTTTGAAACAGATGATGATCCTAACGATCCCATCATAAATACAACAAATGGAATATCTTTTAGATAATCCTATTCTCTCAATCACTTCTGGATTAAAAACGACATCCTTTACAACAGATGCGGATGGATTTCCTAAAAATACGTACATTTGCTTTCGCCATCTGTAGTTTATTGCTTTCATAACATCCTACAACCGCATCTGCAAAATGACTTAAAAATTTATTTGCTTTACCAGCAAAACTATTCTGTTCATGTAACATTGTTTTGATGCCGAGATGACGTGCCGCAAGAATTAGCGGAACACTAATATAATTACCAAATCCAATACAGATATCTGGTTTCTCCTGTTTTAATATCTGTTTAGATTCAAAATATGCTTGCATTAACGACGTTGCATATTTCACTTTTGAAATAATGGAACCTGCTGTTGTTGTAATATGCAAACCATAGAATTTATAGCCAGCATCTGGAATGACAGTGGCTTCCATACGGTTATCAGAACCCACAAAAATAACTTCATTTTCTGGATTACGTAGTTTTAATATATGTGCTAAATCTAGTGCAGGGTTAATATGACCACCAGTTCCCCCTGTCGCTATCATAATCTTCATAGGATACCTCTAATATCTCAATATTATTTTAGCATAATACGCTTTTAGATGGACAAAGTAAAAACAAAAGATGGTATCTACCGAAGTAGAAACCATCTATTGTGCTATAAGTTGGTCAATCTTTTCCCAAACAACTTCTAAACCTTGTTTTTTCTCAGAATTCACAGGAATTAATGCATTCTCTTGGATACCTAGAGTTGCAGAAATCTTTTTAAATTCTGTAACATTTGACTTCTCGATAACTTATCAATTTTCGTGCATACCGCAAAGATTGCTAGATTTGATTCTTTGCCATATTCAACCATTTGTATATCGTCATTACTTGGAACTCTTCTAGCATCTAATACAATAATCATCGCTTTTAACTGATCTCTTTTTGCAAAATATGGATCAATTAACTTAGCGAATGCCAAAGCACTTTGACGATCACTTGTCGCATAACCATACCCAGGTGCATCCGTAAATACAACCTTGTTATCGACAGAGAAGAAATTTAAAAAGTCTTGTCTTACCTGGTGTCTTACCAGAGTATGCTAAGTTTTTACGATTCACTAAGCCATTAATAAGTGTACTTTTTCCTGCATTTGATCTTCCAACGAAGATAATTTCAGGTAAATCACTCACGAGCCACTGTATCTCTAACGCTGCTGTCTTTAGCAGCAATGCATCATGGTACTGCATTAGTGTACCAACGCCTCCCTAAGCACTTGAGAAACAGTCTCAACAGGAATAAATGTAATTGCCTTTTTTTCACTGTTTCTGGCACATCATCTAAGTCGCGAACATTATTCTTTGGAATCAAGACTTTCTTAATACCAACACGGTGTGCAGCTAACGATTTCTCTCTTAAGCCACCAATTGGTAATACATTACCACGCAGTGTCACTTCACCAGTCATCGCAATATCACGATAGACAGGTGTATCTGTAGTGCAGAAACAATCGCAGTTGTTAGAGTAACACCAGCTGAAGGTCCATCCTTTGGAACTGCACCTTCTGGCACATGAATATGAATGTCATTCGAATCAAAGAATTTAGGGTCAATATTTAACTCTTTCGCATGAGCCTTTACATAGTCAAGCGCAATAGATGCACTTTCCTTCATAACATCTCCTAATTGACCCGTAATGACAAGTCTACCTTTACCTTCAAAGTGGTTTACTTCAATCTGAAGTACATCGCCACCAAACTGTGTATAAGCAAGACCAGTTACGCAACCAATTTGATTCTTCTTTTCTTTATTGCCATATTCAAAGATAATCTTTCCTAACCATTCACCAATTTGTTTCTTGGTAACAGTAATTGATTTCTTATTATCACGTAAAATTGCTAGAACAGTCTTACGGCATAATGACGCAATAATTCTCTCTAATTGACGAACACCCGCTTCACGTGTGTAATGACGAATCAAGTATAGAATCTCTGTATCTTTCAATTTAAACTGTGCTGGCTTTAGACCGTTGTTTTTTAGTTGTTTAGGCACCAAATAATCCTTGGCAATACTTACCTTCTCAAGTTCTGTATAAGAAGATAAATCAATAATCTCTAAACGATCACGCAAAGGACCAGGAATATTTTCTAAGTAGTTTGCCGTCGCAATAAACATAACCTTAGATAAATCATATGGTTCTTCAAGATAGTGGTCTGAGAATACTGCATTTTGCTCAGGGTCTAAAACTTCAAGCATTGCGTCACTTGGATCGCCTTTGTAGTCAGCACCCATCTTATCTAATTCATCAATTAAAAATACTGGATTTAATACCTCAGCACGCTTCATTCCTTGAATGATGCGACCTGGCATTGAACCAAGATATGTACGACGATGGCCACGAATTTCAGCTTCATCACGCACACCACCTACAGACATCTTTACAAACTTACGGTCTAATGCACGCGCAATCGACTTTGCTAATGAAGTCTTACCAACACCTGGAGGACCTACTAAGCACAAGATCGGGCTGTTAAGAGATTGTGTCATCTGCTTTACTGCCAAGTACTCCATAATACGATCCTTGATCTTGTCTAGACCATAATGATCTTCATCAAGGACATTACGTACTGCCTTTAAATCTTCAATATCTTCTGTAGTTTGCCACCATGGAACTGTTAATAGCCAATCTAAATAGTTACGAGAAACACTTGCTTCTCCACTTCCTGGAGGAAGCATTTCATATTTACGTAACTCTTCACGTGCCTTTTGTTTAACGTGTTCTGGATAAGGATTTTTTTCAATCTGTTCACGTAACTCAGCGATATCATCTGTCATATTAGATACATCACCAAGTTCTTCTTTAATAGCCTTTAGTTTTTCGCGTAGATAGTATTCCTTTTGACTATCATCAATACGATCTTTAACACGATCATTGATGACTGTCTCAAGTTCAGAATAACGCTGCTGTTTTTCCAACTCTTCAACGATTAACAATAAACGATCATTCACATTTGTTGTTTCTAATAAGCGCTGACGAGTTGCTTGGTCAAATAAACTAAAATATTGACCAAATTGATCCCCTAATGTTTCAGCATTTACACCAAGAGATAACTGTTGTACAACCTCAGGTGGAAATACTGCAGCTACCTGCGCCATTCCTTCTAATTTATCAACTACCTTTTTCACCAATGCGTATTCTTCGCTCTTATCACCATAAGAATCGGTTAATGGAGTAACATCTGCATACATTAGCTCTTTACTATCGTAAAGTTTCGCTAACTTCGCACGACGCATGCCAGTAAAAGTCACACGCATGAAACCTTCTTTCTTACGTACAACTTTGATCTTCGCAATTGTTCCGACTGTATATAAATCTTTCTCTGTTGGATTGTCTACCATAATATCATTCTGACAAACAAAGCCAAACCATACTGTCGTATGAGGCACCAGCCTCATTCACGGCATTGATTGATTTTTGGTCTTCCTACTTCAATCATTACATCATGTCCAGGGAATACAACAATTCCTCTAGTACATACGACAGGTACACGAACATTCACATTTTCGCTCATATTCATACCTCCTGAATCACTTTTGAAAATAAGACGCGAGCAGCGTCTTATTAACATTCTATATTGTAAACGAATTACTCAGCAGTTTCTTCTACTTCGCTCTTCTTTTTACGTGTTGTCTTCTTTACTGGATTTTCTTCTGTAGCTTCAGTCTTCTCTGCTTTCTTTGCTGTCTTCTTAGCAGCCTTCTTCGCAGGCTTTTTGCCACCAGCAGCGTTTTCCTTAACAAATGCATAAGCCTTTTCGTTACGTACATCACGCTTCAACATATCAACACTGATATATGCCTTTACTTGATCAACTGGCATATTGTACTGTGTAGCAATGTTGTTATATTCATTTTCAAGATCTTCTTCAGTTGGCTCTAAACCTTCAACCTTAGCGATCTCTTCAAGAATCAATCTTAACTTCGCTGTCTTAGTAGCATTATCAGTATATTCAGCACGAACATCTTCAATCTTCTTGCCCATCATAGATAAGTATTGGTTGAAGTTCATACCATATTGAGAAATCTGTTGTGCTAACTGTTGAATTTGGTTATTCACTTCTTCTTCAACAAGTACTTCTGGTAAGTCAATTTCTGCATTTTTCAACTAACTTATCCATTAGTGCTGTATCAGCCTTGTTTTCAGCCTGAGACTTCTTACCATCTTCGATACGTGTACGAATCATGTTCTTTAAGTCAGCGACTGTTTCAACACCTGCAGCATTAACATCCTTTGCAAAGTCATCGTTAACTTCTGGTAATACCTTAGTCTTAACTTCGTTAACCTTAACTTTGAATACAACAGCTGCGCCCTTTAAATCTTCAGCATGGTAGTTCTCTGGAAATGTAAGGTTTAATTCCTTTTCTTCACCAGCCTTAACACCAACTAACTGTTCTTCAAATCCAGGGATGAAGGAATGGGAACCTAATACTAAATCATAGTTAGTACCCTTACCACCATCAAATGCTACGCCATCCTTGAATCCTTCATAGTCAATATTTACTGTATCGCCTTCAACAGCAGCGCCATCCTTAGTCTGAACTTCTGCATACTGCTCGCGCATACGGTTTAATTCAGCCTCAACTTCTTCATCGCTTACAGCAACTTCATCAAGATTGTATTCTAATCCCTTATAATCGCCTAACTTCACTTCAGGCATAACAGCAAATGTAAATACTAATTCAACACCATTTGCGTCAATAGACTTGATATCCAACTGTGGTTGGCTAATAGGTACTAATTTTTCAGCTTCTAATGCTGCACGCATCCATACGTTTGCGTTATCATCTACAGCTGTGATGAATCTTTCGTTATCAGAAACACGCTTTTCAATCAAAGCCTTAGGTGCCTGTCCCTTACGGAAACCATTGATAGATACATTCTTAGCAATCTTATTGAATGCCTTCTTTACTGCATCTGTCCATTCTTTACCTTCAATTTTAACTGTTAAATCTCCAACTGATTTTTCTTTGAGTGTCCAATTTGACATCTTATTAACTCCTTTTCGCTTTTTTATTGCTTGCATATTATACCAAAGATACAATATTTCGGCTATGTTTTTACTATATTACGGTCGATTTTAGCACTCGACCACTATGCCTGCTAATATCCTACAAAGTTTAGAGATGAAAGTCAATGCAATGTTTTCGCATATGCAAGTTGTTTAGATACTTTCTGATAGATTTCTCCTTCATCCATCATGTCTGATACTTGTTTCAGCATTGTTAATGCTAAATCTTCTGCTTCATCTTCATCATAAGATAATGGTAAGAATACATAGACTTCATGAATCAATAACGTTCTAGCCATCTCATAGAAATCTGGATGATCATTCTCTAACCAATCTTTAGATAGGATTGTGCCTTCAAGAAACCTTCAGACTTATGTACAGGAACAATATCATCTGACCAGAATGTATATTCAACGCCATTCTTAATCAGTGTAAATTCATCAGAAATTTCTTGTTCAGAAAGACCTTCAATCAATAACGCAGCTGCCTCAGGACATGGATCTTTAGATAAATAATCCTTAATCTCTACCAGGCACTCTCTTAGATTTCTTGTTACTAATACACTAGCAGCCGCTAGTTGTGACTTTGGCTTTCCTTTTAACTTTCTTAATAGAGAATCCAAACTATCTTCTTTAATCTCTTTTACATCGCTCAAGCGATAGTTTAGTTCTCTTTTATAACTCTTTAATTTTTGTTCGATATCAATAGGAATATATGGCATATTCAATTCTTTTTGAACTAAGAAATTTGCATCACCATATTTGCCTTGTTGCATTAAACCTTCTACCTCAGTAAGAATTTCATCGTAGTAATTTGTCATATAGCCTCCTAGATAAAAAGATACCGTCGACTGATTGCCGACGGTATCTTTTATATATAGCGTCCTCGAAGAGATTCGAACTCTTGACCACACGCTTAGAAGGCGTGAGCTCTATCCAGCTGAGCTACGAGGACAGCACAATTAATATATCAAAATATCTATCAGTTTTCAAGATTAAATTTACATTTTATATCGTTTTAATTCTGCAGATACTTGTTGTCCATCAAAATGTAAAATCATATACGATGGCTTAGAACCGTCACGATTATAGCTAAGTGAACCAGGGTTAAATAAATGAATCTCTTCAAACTGTTCATCATATGGAACATGCGTATGTCCAAAGCATACAATATCACAACCGCGCTCTCTTGCATGTCGTACTAGACCAAATAACGAGCCATATCCAATATCATGATGACCATGCACCAATAAAATATGGTGGCCTTCTACTTCAAATACAAGTTCAGACTCATAATCGCCGTAGTAATCGCAATTGCCTTGTACGCATGCATATCCTTCTGTTAATTGCCTAGGCAGTTCACTATCACCCGCATGTAAGTATGCATATGCATCGGGATACATCTTGCGAATCTGTTTTAAACATTCCGTTTGTCTATGAGAGTCACTCACCAATATAATATCTTTTTGACATTTCGTTCACCGTTGTAACTATTATAATGAATCTTTGTCATACGTAAAAGAGATAAACATGTTAAAATACCATTAAGGAGCGTATTTATATGAATATTTATCCCTACAACATGTATTTCTTATATGCCGCATGCGCATTTCTTATATGTTATCTCACCATATTTTTATTAAAAAAATGATGAACTTCCAAAAAAATTAATAAAGACTACTAATGTTAATATTCAAGTGATTAAAGCTAAAGTTGATCATTTACAATACGTTTTCAAACGCAATCGATGAGCAAAAATAAAGTAAAGAAGAAAAATTCAGAAGCAACTCATTAAGATTCTTCTTCCTATCGTTGTTTCTATCATTCTAACTTATCGTCAAGATGAAGACTTACAAGGCCTTAAAGGTTACCTAACAGCTGGTAAACGTGAGTTTGTAAGACGTGGTAATAGTGAAGTCTTCAAACGTATATTCACCAAATAAAACGAATACCGATGTGCTTTATGCATCGGTATTTTCATATGCTTGATGCAATGCATCATATACAGCTTTTTGCTACTTCTAAAAGGTACAACCTTTGCAATATCTTCAACAGTTGCGGCTTTTTAGATTTGTAAAAGTTACCAAATTCTTTTAGTAATAACTTCTTGCGTTTTGGACCAACACCAGAAATCTCATCTAAAACAGATTTAGTCTGTGCCTTTGTACGAAGCTTTCGATGATACGTAATCGCAACACGGTGAACTTCATCCTGCATACGTGTTAGTAAGAAGAATAACCCTGAATCTTTATTGATTTCAAAAAGTATCACCGTTTGTATCCATTAATGCATTCGTACTATGCTTATCATCTTTTACCAAACCCATTAATTTAATTGTATCTGATAAATCAAGGGAATCCAGAATTTCCTTTGCTGCGTCAATCTGTGTTCTACCACCATCAACAATAATTCCATCTGGTAAACGTGTCCCTCTTTTAACATGCGGAAATATCTACGATAGATAACTTCTTTCATTGAATCTACATCAGAGTTTCCGGTATGAAGTTTATATAATCGATAACTCTTACGATCAGGATAACCATCTTCATATACCACACATGAGGCAACTGTAAATGTACCACTAATATGAGAGTTATCGAATAACTCAACACGATTCATTGGATGTTTTGCAATTTCACAAAGCTGTGATACAGCTTGTTCTGTTAATGTATCTTGTCTTGCAGCCGCATTGAACTTAAGGTCTAATTGTTTTTTAGCATTTTCAACGCACATATCTAAGAGTTTCACTTTATAACCCTTTTGCGGTTGAAAGATAGGCATATCTAATACTTCTTGTAACGCTGTAATATCTAGATCCATCGGCAATACCAGTTCACGTGCGGATGGATGATCTTGGTAATACTGTACTAAGAAAGATGTAAATTCTTCTTCTGCATCACCATAAAGTGGTCTAAGACGGAATTCCTTGTTCAGAATTGTTCCTTCACGCACTAAGAATCCAGTAATCGCAAGATAACCTTTTTTAGCATACCAAGCAAAAACATCACGTGAGCCACGGTTATCTTTTTCAATATTTTGCTTGTCATTTACTACATGACGTATTGACTCTAACATCTCTTTATATTCTTGCGCTTTTTCAAACTCAAGTGCTTGGCTAGCTTCTAACATCTTTGTTTGTAACTCGGCTTCTACATCTTTGGTATCACCATTCATGAAACGAACAACTTTATCGCTCATCTCATCATAGACCTTTGGATCTATATCAAATTCACATGGTCCAATACATTGATGCATGTGATAGTACAAGCATACCTTAGGTTCCAAGTGTGTACATCTTCTAAATGGATAGAGTGACTGTAATAGTTTCAAAGTTGTTCTAGCAGCTGTCGCATCTGGAAATGGTCCAAAGTACTTTGCCTTCTTATCTTTCTTTGTATCGCGTGCTATTAATAAACGTGGATACTTTTCTTTCGTCAGTTTGATATATGGATAAGATGAATCATCGATGAATTGAATATTATATTTTTGGACGATATTTCTTGATTAAGTTAATTTCTAATACCAAAGCTTCTTTTTCACTTCGTGTGACGATAAAGTCAAAATCATCGATATTACTAACCATTTTAGTCGTCTTAAAATCGTGCGCACCAACAAAGTATTGGTTCACACGATTATGAAGATTCTTTGCCTTACCAACGTAGATGATTTCTCCGTTTTTATCCTTCATCTGATAACTACCTGGTTCATTTGGTAAGTTCTTTAGTTTTGCTTTGATATATTCTTTATCCATTGTATTCCTTTAGTATAATGTTACTACAGTTGCACCAGTTCCACCTTCTTGAGGCATTCCTAGTCTAAATTCTTTAACCGACTTATCATTACGTAATCTATCATGTACAGCCTTACGTAACTTACCTGTACCATCTCCATGAATAATACGGAATGTCTTAAGACCATGAATCTTTGCTTGATCCATATAGTCTGTCATCTTTTCAATTCCTTCATCTACATGCATACCAATTAAGTTACATTCAAGTGACATGCTTGCATAGATGTTATGTGAACGTATATGTACAGATGTATTTGTCTTGTTCTTTGGAATGACATGTGAACTTGGGCGAATCTGATTTTTCTTTACATGAATCGTTCTACCATTAAGGCTCACAGTAATTTCTTTTCTTCCAATCTTGATTACTTCGCATACTTGATTGGAAGAACGTAGTTCTACCGCATCACCAACATGATAGGTGATATTGTCATAATTCGTTTCATCCACTTCTTCGAGCGGTTGAATCTTCTTTAACTGATTACGTACATTGAGCACTTCATGATACTTTGCTTGTTCATTGCGCATTTGTGCAAGAATTTCATCTGCCTTATGTTGAGCTTCTTCAATGTATTGGTTGGCTTCAGCTTGTGCATTCTTTTGCCAATCATCTTTTTCTTTTAAGAGTTGATTACGCTCTTTGATAAGAGATTCCTGTAATGCCTTTACTTCCGCAATCTTTTGACTAAGTTCATCATTCTTTAAGGTTGTTTCATTTAACTGTGTTTCTAAACGTTCAATCAAAATATCTTCTTGTGATTTGGCTTGTTCTTTTAAGAAAGAAGCATACTTAATAATTGATTTAGGCAACCCATATCGTTCCGCAATTTCAAACGCATTCGATTGTCCTGTTAAACCTTCGATAAAACGATATGTAGGCTCTAGCTTTTCTTGGTCGAATTGAACACTTGCGACCATAATATCATCGTGGCGCTTACCATATGCTTTTAAGCGGCCATAGTGTGTTGTTGCGACGCATGTTGCTTTAACATCTCTTAAATAATTCAAGATAGAAATTGCTAGACTCTCTCCCTCTTTAGGGATCTGTACCAGAGCCAACTTCATCCATGAGTACTAAACTATTTTCTGTTGCGCTACGAATAATTTCAGCTTGTTTCTTGATATGTGCACTAAAACTTGATAAGGATTCTACAACAGATTGATCATCACCAATGTCTACAAACACATTATCAAAGAAAGGAATGATAGCACTTTCTGCGGTGACAGGAATACCAACATAAGTCATTAAGACAAATAGACCAATCACTTTCATAGATACAGTTTTGCCACCTGTATTTGGACCAGTAATTAAAAGAATACGTTTTTGGATCACGTAAATGATAGTTATTCGCCACTACCTTCTTTGGATCAATAAGAGGATGTTTGGCACGTATAATTTCAATTTCCTTTTGCTCAGTGAGTTCGGCCGCAACACCATCATGAAGTTTACCCCATTGAGCTTTCGCAAAGATAGCATCTAAGATACCACATGTTTCAATATTGGATATTTCTTCATCCGCAATCGATGATACACTTCTTGATAACATCGTCAAGATACGATGAATCTCCTCTTTTTCTTTCTCAACAAGTTCCATCTTACGATTATTTAAACCAACAAGTGATGCAGGTTCAATATATGATGCTTGTCTTGACGCACTATCACCATGCAGTAAACCACCGTACATATTCTTATCTGATGCTTTCACCAAGATAACTGCACGACCATTTCGCATTGTCACAATAGAGTCAACCACACTATCGGAATGACTTGCCACAAATCGATTTGCGGCAGTTGCGATTTCACCATCGATGCGCGATAAACTACTACGAATACTCTTTAACTCTGGTGAAGCTTTATCCATTACTTCACCATATTGATTTAAACAATTACCTATCTCTTTTGCGATTTTCTCATGAACAATTAATGTATCATATAGGTCTTGTAGATGTTCGTGAGCTAAGGCATTCATCGATTTAAAATAATTTAATATTCCTTGAATGCCTTGTATCAAAAACATCTCATCAATTAATTCTTGTGCGGTTAAAGTTCTACCCTTTTTTGCGTTTAATAAGATATCTCGTAAATCCTTTATTTGAGACATTGGTAAACGATCTTCATGAATACACATTGCAAGTGCTTCTTTCATGTATGCATGTTCACGACGTATCACAAGTGGGTCGAATGATGGTTTGATGGTATCTACGTATTCAATGCCAAGTGAAAAAGAACATTGTTTTTTTACCTGTACTAATATCACATTCAATTCTAGACTACCAATTACACTCATACTAACTCCTATTTCATCAGTTTACTTTCATCAACAAACCCATTATCTTTTAACCAGTTTTCAACTGCGTTTCGTTGTAAATCCGTTAATGACTTTGTGCCATCTTCAATCTTGGAGAAACCTTCACTACTAAATAAAGGTCCTAAATAATCCTTTGCAACCAGCTCTGTCACTTGATTTACTTGTTTAAACAAGGAATTTTCTACAATATAGCTACCATTCTTAAAGAGTGGTGTACATAAGAATACCGTAATCACAACTATCCATACAAAGGCCTCTAACACACCAAAAGCAGCACCTAATAGCGCACTAATCGCATGAATTCCAGGAACTTTATGTACGCCTTTTGCGATGCGGTCAACCACAAAGAATACGATACGCAAAACTAAGAATAATAAAATAAACCAAGCTATCTGATTAACATATGTTTTCGCAATTTCCTCGAATGGTGAACCTGCTAAACCTAGAAATTTACTTGGAACAATTGTAACGTATTTTGCAAATACACCACATAATATCCAAGCAATCCAATATGAAATAATAGAACCTACAAGTCCTATCAACCGGCGTAAAATACCAGTATTGTATCCTTGCGCTGCTTTTAAAACAAAGAATATAACGATAAAGGCACTAAAATAAATTGCCCAATTTTTCTTGTAAAAGTAAACATAAAGAATCCTCCTATATAAAGATGATAAAACAAAACAGTGCAAACTTCCAACAGCATGATAAAAATATAATGCATGAATAACACAATTACTTTAAAACTAAAATTGGTCCAAGAGGAACAATTGTTCAAAAACTTTTAGCGAATTTCAAACTACACCACCACAGTATGCAAAAATGGCAATTAAAGCCAGAAAATTGCGTCATCACCTGCTATACATCAGGTAAAACTGTATTCCAAGGAAAAGACGCAAATGTATACGCAACAGCTTTTATGCAGGGACAAGATGAAATTCCAAATGCCGCTACAACAAATCAATATCCCCAAGCAGGTAGCGATGAAGTTGGTACTGGCGATTACTTTGGGCCAGTATGTGTATGTGCTAGTTACGTTATACATGATGATGTCGATTTCTTGATAAAGCTTGGTGTACGTGACTCTAAACAAATGAGTGATGCGGATATGTTAAAGATTGGACCTTTACTCATGGAGCGTATTCCTCATAGTTTATTAATTGTACTTCCACAAAAAAATACAATCGAGTACATGAGTCAAATAACCTAAATGCTATTAAGGCAAAGTTACATAACCAAGCCTATATTAACCTTGCGAAGAAAAATAGAACTTCCTAGTTTTAAGATTATTGATCAATTTACACCAGAGACTTCATACTATCGTTATCTGAAAAAAATGAGCCACAAATTATTCGCGGTATTCATTTTGAAACAAAAAGCAGAAGATAAATACTTATCCGTCGCTGTTGGTTCTATCATCTCACGTTATGGTTTTCTAAAAAAACATGGGAAGAAATGGAGAAAAAAAGTATAACATGACTCTTCCGAAAGGATCAGGAGATAAAGTAGATATCGTTGCACAAGCGTTTGTTGAACGATATGGATTTGAACGCCTTGGGGAAATTGCTAAATTACATTTTTAAAAATACAGAAAAAAATACGTGTATGAATCATCGATACACGTATTTTTATAAGTTACATATTACTGTTATGAGAATGCGATGAAGAACGATTTGCATTTCTTCTTGCCATCAGCATATTCTCTAACGTGATGACAATCGCGACTACAGTCGCTTCTTCATTTACATCATACAAATCAATGCAATATTTATCACGCATAGATAATAGTTTCTGTCCTACAACCGCAATGACACGTTCTTGATTGTTATATAATACAAAGTTCAAATTTGTAAAATCACCCTGTAAAGTCCAACCAAGTTCATCAATGGTAAATTTCATATCCAAAAAAAGCGGAATAAGTCTTTAGAAAGTTCAAATGACGTTCCACCAACGATATCAATGTAGTGAATTAAGTGAAGTGAAAATAACTTTCTTTCAATCTTTGCGACAACTCTATCTTGTGCATCCGTAATCGTTGTTTCATTTGTAAAAGAAAATAATTTTGAAGATGAATGATAGACTACATTATCATTTTCATCCGTTACATCAATATCTTTATGAAAGCTAAATAAATATCGACTCGTATAGAGTGATTTTGCTGGTTCACCATAGTCATTATAATTACGAATATCGGTTTTCTCTCCTGCAGAGTGATATCTTTGCAATGTTGTCGCAAAAAAACAAAAAAATACCTACAACTAAAAATCACCATCAGAATAAACACTGGCTGCATTATCTCAATATACATAATGATTCCTCCTAATGAACGAACTTTATATCTACTACTATAGTATCACGTTCATATCGTAAAAAGAAAAACAGAATATCACTTTAAGTGTATATTCCATTCTTCATTACTTTTTGATAGTAAAAACTCTGTAATATCAGGATCTTCAAATACACGAATCAAAAACATCCATGTCGACTGATAACTTTAATTTCAAGAAGTCTTCACGCTTTATCCAAGATACATTTCCCTCATTAGAAGAGATAATATCACCAGTAAAAAGTATTACATGTATACAAGAATACGATATACCGGCTACCATCAGAATTTACCCAATCTTTTACTCCGCAAAGTTTAGGGGTTTTGAATATTTAATCCTGTTTCTTCTTTTTATCTCACGGATTACAGAATCAACAATCGATTCATCATCCTCTACATGACCACCAGGAAAGGTAAACCCCGGCCAATCTTTCTTTTGTCTATCGATAACAAGAATTTCATCACCCTTGGTAATCATACAAAAGATTTGTAAGTGTTACTAATTTTCTTCTGTCCATGTATGTCATTATAAAAGAGTTAATGATAATTTGAAAGAATTATTTTAACATCCAGCTTTCATCACTTGGATTATTTCTAAAGTGTAAGAGTGCTTCTACATCACTGTCTTTGATGTAATTTTCTGCTACTGCAACTGATAACAGTGTATCGTAATCAGAAGCAGATACATTCCGTACATTGTGTTCTGCCAAACGCTCTGTCGCCTTACGCATACCATATGTAAAGATAGATGCGATACCTAATACTTCCGCTCCTTCTTTACGTAGTACTTCTACAACTTCAACAGCTGACCCTGCAGTAGAAATTAAGTCTTCAATAACCACAATCTTTGCGTTATCTATGAGCTTTCCTTCAATTTGATTTTGACGTCCATGATCTTTTGAAGATGTACGTACATACCCCATTGGTAAACCAAGTATTGTGGCAACGATTGCCGCATGCGCAATACCTGCAGTACTTGTACCCATAACCATATTACATGATGGATATTCTTTACGAATAATTTCTGCTAAAGCATTTTCTACATCTTCACGAACCTTTGGATAAGAAAGCGTCAAACGATTATCACAATAGATTGGAGACTTGATACCACTCGCCCATGTAAATGGATCTTGTGGCTTTAAAAATACTGCCTGAATATCTAGTAAGTCTTTTGCAATTATTTTTTTCATCTTATTCTTCTCCTGTCTGAAATTGTTTTGTGGCTAAGCGATACGCTTCTACTGGATTTTCTGCTTTTGTAATAGATCTTCCTACAACGATATAGTCAGAACCTAATTGATGTGCAATTGCAGGTGTAGTCACACGCTTTTGGTCACCCTTGCTATCTGTCGCAAAGCGAATACCTGGAGTAACCGTTTGGAAGTCTTCGCCACATACCTTTTTAACAATTTCTACTTCCAATGGAGAACATACTACACCATCACAACCTGCCTTTTTCGCATTTAATGCGTATTGAGCAACTGTTTCCTGCATCGTTTGTGGAATGAGTAATTCTTCGTGCATAACTTCCTCTGTTGTACTGGTTAATTGTGTTACCGCAAGTAAGATTGCCTTGCTTCCATGATCATCTAATGCCATGCGGGCAGCCTTCATCATTTCGATTGTTCCTGCCGCATGGACATTGACCATGTCAACATCCAACTGTGCAAGCATGCTCATCGCATGATAAACCGTATTAGGAATATCGTGTAATTTCAAATCAAGAAAGATTTGATGTCCTTGCTGCTTGATTTGTCTAACAATTTCTGGACCATTACCATAGAAGACTTCCATACCAATCTTGACATATGGTTTTTCATCCTTGAATTGTTGTAGAAACTCTAGTGTTTTTTCCTGGCTGTTAAAGTCACATGCGATGATTACTTCTTTACTCATTTTGTTCTCCTCCGTGTATTTTATATATAAATTTGATTATAGTTTTTCGTATGCTTCTACGTCTAACGCTCCTTCACTCTTTTGCAACGGCGATTGCACAAGCACTATCACCAACTACATTGAGGGATGTTACTAGCATCTCAATCGGACGGTTGATTGCGAGAATTAATGTATATGTCATTAATGCAAGTTCATTGTTGAAACCTACACCACTTAAGATTGTAAATAGGATGACTGCACCTGCACCAGGTGCTGCTGGTGTTCCTACAGATGCAACGATTGCTAAGAAGCCGATTGTAAGAATACTTGTAAATGTCATTGGATATCCAGCACATCCAGCAATAAAGATCGTTGCGATAACCTGCATAATTGCAGTACCATCCATGTTAACTGTCATACCAAGTGGCAGTACAAAGGATGCGATTTCCTCATTTACACCAAGTTCTTCAATAGTTGTCTTCAAGTTTAGTGGAAGCGTTGCGGCACTGGAAGATGTTGAGAATCCAAATAACGCTACCTTAAATATCTTCTTTACAAATGGAATTGGATTCAAACCAGTTGATAATTTAATAAACAACGCATATCCAGTCACAAGCACAAGTAATAAGATACATACTGTTAAGAGTACATAAGCGATAGCAGGTTGTAGGTGTGTTACACCATAACTTGCACAAGTTCTAACAATTAAGCAAAAGATGGCAATTGGTCCAAAGTGATTGATTACAATATCTAGGAATACCGTTATAATTGCGCTAATTTCTTCGCACAGTTTTACAAGTACTGTAACTTTATCCTGTAAGTGATTGATACAGATACCTACCATCGCTGCACTAACTACTACCGCAAGTACTGCACCATTATTCCCAAATGCTGTAGTAATATTGTTTGGAATCGCATTAACAACAATCATAAGAGGATTTTTAGCAGCCGTTCCAGTAGCTTGTGTTAAGTCTACAGCACTATTGGTAAATGCCCCTGCATTATATGCTACAATTCCTGCTAATGCCGCAATTACAATGGCACATATCGTTGTTAACATAAAGTATCCGATTGTCTTACCAGAGATACGCCCTAACTTCTTTGTGTCTGAAATATGAATCATTGCCAGTACAATGCTTGTAAATACCATTGGGATAATGACTACTTGTAATGCACGTACAAATAATTGACCAATAATGTAGAAGATACCAATCGCTCTCTCATTCCCTTCGGCAGAAATATCTGCGAAAAACAGATTATTAATTGTATTCCATAGTTCTGCTTGATTCCCCTTTATTAATGTTTCTCTTAGAAAAATCACTAATAAACCGACAATGAGACCGCAGCCTAATGCACCCATCATTTTCACTGTTAGATTTTTTGATGTCTTCTTCATTTTACTTTCTCCTTTTTTTCACAAAAACAACCTTTGCACAAAAATATACAAAGGTTGTAAGTAATCTATTACAAGTTCCTCTAAAAAAACTACTAGAGTGTAATCTATCATCGCCTTCATAGTATCTCGTACTATATTAAAAGCCTGTTTTTTTCTGTTAATTAGGATACAATATTCAATCTGATTCGTCAATCATGAATTAGCGAACTTAACGCATCCCTCTTCGCTATCATCTGACTAAGAATTGGTAAAGAGTTAAAGATATATAATCTTTTCGCATGATAGTCATGTTCTTCATTCTCTGCAAGTAATAATGTAAAAATTTCCTTCTACTTTATCATTATCATAATGAAACATGTCTGGATGTTGTTTCATATCATCTATTTGCATCTTTACCGTTCGATATGCAAAATCCTTTGTACCTGTCAGGGGTTAATACATAAAAAGTCGTCTGCTGTATATCCTTGTGCAATGATTGCATTTTCTAAAAGTTGTGCTGTCCAAGTTGGATTATCACGACCATATTGCGCTACTATAGTACGGTTTCCCCAGTATAGCGATCCACTAAAAGGCACATAGTATCTAAAGTATCTCATGCTATCCATCATGCGATACCATGTTGTAACAGCACCCATGGAAAATCCCAAGAAGATACGATGATCTCTTGTAGCGATTAAGTCTTCTTCTCTTGTAGAACTAGCATATGTACGATATGCATTTTCAAATTGTGGTATCAAATCATTCTGTAGTTCCTTGCCAAAAGCTTCCGTTAAACTTGCATCATAATCATCTGTATCCATATCGACATTATCGTGATAATAAGACGCAAACACCATTAACATTGGCTTCATCTCTTTTTTCAATCAAATGATCAATTACATTTTTTTAATATCTGTTAAATCATCTAATTCACCCGGAAAAGAAGTTACATCCCCCGTATGACCATGCATGGTATACACAACATCATATCGTTCTGTACTTGTTTCATATCCATACGGAATATATACATACGCATATTTCTTCATGACTCTATCTTGATAGTCATAGGTATTTGTCATGTAGTCAAAGCGTACAACTTTACCCTGTTGTTTTGCAGGATTCATATAACCTGTAGGGACGTTTTGTATTCCTAACGAAATAGATGAGTCTTTTTTGATTTCTTGGTACGGTTGAAATACCAGCTCTACTGAATCATCTGAGTTTTTCTTTGTCGTACATCCGACTAGGATTGAAGTCACTAATAGGATTACGATAATCAATTTCTTCATCATTACCTTCTTTCATTAGAAAGTGAGAAGATTCCAAATCTTCTATAATTCTGGATTTGGAATCTTTTCAACATTTAAATGAATTGTATCTTTGAGTTGTACTAACTCTACACCAGCAGCTTTTAACATACGCTTGCTGGCGATATTAGTATCTACTCCATTATATTTATCAGATTCATATACGATGCGATGAATACCAGATTGAATAATTGCTTTCGCACATTCATTGCATGGGAATAAGGATACATAAATCGTACATCCTGCAACCGGCCACTTCGAATTTAAAATAGCATTTAACTCTGCATGTACAACAAAGGCATACTTTGAATCTAAAGTATCGCCATCACGTCCCCAAGGGAAAACTTCATCTGAACATCCCTTTGGAAACCCATTATAACCAACAGATACAACGCGGTGGTTATCATCAACAATCGCAGCACCAACCTTTGTATTAGGATCTTTTGAACGTAAGGCTGATAAATGCGCAAGGCCCATAAAATACTCGTCCCAACTTAAGATGTTATCTTGTTTTATCATAATCTATTCCTTTCCTAGAACCTGTACAAATCCATCATCTAATCCATATATAGTATCCAATCTTTCAGCCAAGAAATAAGAATACTGATGAAGTGGACCATCATTCAAAATTTGCAATACCTTTAAATCTGTCCCTAGATATCGAGAACGTGTTGGGATATAACGATTCTGCCATGAAATAAACCACAAAACTCCAACTAACCCAACAAGAGCGACGATGTGATTTACACGTTTGTAAACCTCTGCTTTATCTGTTGTAATAAATCCATACATAATCAGTCCTGTCACAAAGCCACCTAAATGTGCGTGTACAGAAATATTTGGCAAGAAGTTCAATAAGAGATTGATAAACAACATATTCACGAGCGCCGCACGTACCGGAGGAATTCTCCAACCACCTGTACGTAAAATTAGTGTCACGTACGCTGCTAGTAACCCATAAATACCACCAGAAAGTCCTACAACAAAACTATTTTCTGGTGAAGCTAGTACAAATAGAGACCCCACAATAATTGAAGGTATTAGTATCAACAGATATCTTCTAATCCCTAATAATGGTTCAAAAGACTTTTGCCAAGTGATAATAAAAGCCATCATGTTCATCGCTAAATGCCATAAATGAACATGAACAAAACCTGCTGTTAATAATCGCCAAAACTCACCTGCTAAAATAAAAGGTTTATAGAAAGCACCAATCAAAATTGAATTTGTAATTGTACTATCACTTGGAAATAATTGAATAAACACCCATACCACAAAAACATATTGCGATAATACTATTTGTCGCAATTGTCTTTCTTTGTTTCATTAGGCTACCCTCTTACGAAGAATATTTAATAACTTTTCAAAGTATTCTGGTAGTGGTGCATGGAATGTCATCGTTTCCCCAGTCGTAGGATGAACTAACGTTAATTCACTGGCGTGTAGTACCTGACCTTGTGTATCCATATATGGACATGGTTGTCCATATTTATCATCTCCCATCACTGGATGATTGATATATTTCATATGTGCTCTAATTTGATGCGTTCTACCTGTTTCTAAACGGCATTCGAGGTAAGTTGCGACATTAAAACGTTCTAACACATGGAAATGAGTTCTAGCATCACGACTATTTTCTTCAGTTACCTTCATGCGTTGACGATCACGCGGATCACGTCCAATTGGCGCATCCACTAAACCATCATCATGTGTGATGTTTCCAACAACGATAGTTTTATAAACACGATGACAAGTCTTATTCTCTAGCTGCTTGGCAATCGCTTCATGTGCTTTATCATTCTTACATGCCACAATACAACCTGTCGTATCTTTATCGATACGATGAACAATACCCGGACGAATCACACCATTAATGCCCGATAAATCCTTACAATGATATAACAGTGCATTCACCATCGTATTGGAATAATTACCCGGTGCTGGATGAACGACCATACCCTTTGGCTTATTGATAACGATAATATCATGATCTTCATACAGAATATCTAATGAAATATTCTCAGGAAGAATATCTACTGGACGATCTTCTGGTACATCACAACAGATTTCATCACCTACCACAACCTTTAATGAACTCTTTGCGACTTTTCCATTGACGTATATCATGCCATCATCTGCAAGCTGTTGTACACGTGTTCTAGATAGTTCTGTATTTAAACTTAAATATTTATCTAATCTTTCTTTTGTATCTTCACTTACGATCCACGTTTGTTTTTGCCATTTTTTTCTTCCTTCCATGTTGCGATTAGCAATAAGAATACTCCAATACATAAAGCCATGTCCGCAACATTAAACACTGGGAAATCATAGCCAAAAATATAGAAATTTAAGAAGTCTCTAACATAATTTAAGAATAGTCGATCAATTAGATTCCCTGCCGCACCACCTATCATTAATGCAAGAGATATTCCTGTTAATATATCTGGTTTCTTTACAAAAAGATACCAACCCATTAGACCAATCGCCACTGCCGCAACCAGTGCAAGTACACCTTGTTGTCCAGATAGCAATGACCATGCCATACCAGTGTTTTGTACGTATGTAATATGAAAGAAACCTTCTATTACAGGGATATCATGAAACAACCCTAAACTAGCTGCCCACATCTTTGAAAATAAATCAATTAATACTGTAACGATAATAATACCGATATAAATCATAGCTACCTCAATTCTTTCGTAAACTACACTTCTTTGTAAATACCGCAAACTCTAAGAGTTCAAATGGTTCAAAGCGAGAAATCAACTTTTCATACGCCGCTTCAAACATTGACCCATCCGTTTCTTCCATCAATCTCTTTTGCATTTTTTCATGTAATGTAGTTGATTCTTCTTTGTTAAATTCTTCATGACGTACCGACGCAACTTCATCACTACCACTTACAAAGACGATTTCAAACGCAAATAAATTTTTTTAGATTTGATTGTTTCAATAAATTCTGCATCTCCATCCTTTACATAAAATGGTAAATCACTAGCTTCCAAAACAATCAAATATCTCTAATACAAATGCATCGATAATACTCTTTTTGAATAAAGGATACTGTCACATCAGATGTCTTTAATCTACTTAGCTCCTCTTGTGTCCAAATATCATCCTTTATCACAAATAAGAATGTATTATCTTTAAAAATCAATCCAAATCCCATTTTTCGCAAGAAGGATATTTTTGACCAACTTGAAAAAAATTGTATGTATAGTGTTTTTTTATTCATGTTACTCATTTTAACATCCTCCTAGTAAATACTTTTAATGTTTCTTTAAGAAGTTTGTTACAAATTCAAGTTGCGATAATGCATACTGATACATATCACCAATCATATTATATGCAAGATCTTCTGATAGAACACCACAAGCTAAATCTTCAGGAAGCTTTTCCTGCACTATGTGCTTGTGCATCATCAAACCAATCTTGGCTACTATAATACTTACTAACCGCATCATACTTTTTCATGACACGCTTTAATTTCTTAGTTGCCTTGATTGTTTCTTCTAGGACAGCAGTTACTTCGTTCATGTTTTTCTTCCATTGTTTCAATACGTTGTACTTGTTTTTGTTTTTCTTTTTCATACTTATCACCCACAATATTTTACCATAAGTTAGAAAAAGATACCCTAAGGTATCTTTATTCAATTGCATTTACAATTTCTAATACTGCTTCTTTAATCTTCGCATTCACTGCAAGTGCTTCTTTGCGAGAAGCTTGTTTTGTATAGAAGTAGAACTTGATCTTTGGCTCTGTTCCAGATGGACGTACAGCAAACCAACTATCGTTATCTAAATAGAAACGTAATACGTTAGATGCTGGAATATCTTCATATCCGTGTAAATAATCAATTACCTTCTCTACTTTATATCCGGCAACTTCAGTTGGAAGATTGTTTCTGATAGAAACCATCATACGCTTGATACGTTCTGCACCAGCAATACCTTCTAATACAAGGTTTGGTTCATCTTCTGCATAGAATCCATACTTCTCATAGAGTTCCTGTAATACATTCCATAATGTCTTACCTTGCTTACGGTAGTAAGCAGCAGCTTCTGCTACTAACATACCAGCAGAGATACCATCCTTATCACGGATATCTACACTAGCTGCGTAACCTACAGACTCTTCATAACCGAATAGATAAGTATATCCCTGCTCAAGTAATGCCGGAATACGTCCGCAAATATTCTTGAAGCCTGTTAATGCTTCATACATCTCAACACCATACGCATTTGCCATGACAGTACTCATTGTAGAAGTAACAATTGACTTAATCATGACACCCTTTTCAGGTAATGTTCCAGCACTCTTATGGCCTTCTAAGATGTAATTGACTAATAAATATCCTGTCTGGTTACCATTTAATGGGATATAGTTACCATCATCATCACGTAATTCAATTGCGAAACGATCGCTATCTGGGTCAGTAGCCATTAATAATTCTGCACCAACCTTCTTACCAAGTTCTTCACTCATCTTGAACGCTGCTGGACTTTCAGGATTAGGATAGCCTACTGTCGTAAAGTCTGGATCTGGATCCTTCTGTTCTGGTACGATGTGCCAGTTAGTGAATCCACGATCCTTCATCATTGTCGCAAATGGAATAGACCCTGCACCATTTAATGGTGTATATACAAGTGGAATGTCTAAGTCAATTTCATCACCACTATGGATTGCTAGGCTTTCTACAAGATCTAAATATGCACGGTCATATTCTTCAGATAATACAACAATCTTGCCAGAAGCTACGCCTTCATTGAAATCAGACTTTTTAATACCATTCCAGATATCCACTGCATTGATTCTTTCTTCCATACCATCCGCAACAGTACTACTTACCTGACAACCATCACTCCAGTAAGCTTTATAGCCATTGTATTCCTTAGGATTATGAGAAGCAGTAATGTTAATACCAGATGTTGTACCTAACTTACGAATCATAAACGCAAGTTCAGGCGTAGGGCGTAAGTCTGGGAATACATATGTTTTAATTCCATTCGCTGCGAAAATACCAGCAGATAATTGTGAGAATTCTTTTGAGAAATGTCTTGGGTCATGCGCAATTACAATACCCTTATCCATCGCCTCTTGACCCTGTGCACAAATATACTCTGCTACACCCTGGCTTGCTTTACCAACTGTATAAAAGTTCATGCGGTTTGTACCAGCACCAACAATGCCACGTAAACCAGCAGTACCAAATGCTAAATTTTTGATAAAAAAACGTTCTTTTGATTTCATTATCATCATCCTTGATAGCCAACAATTCATCTTTCAGGGGTCACCCTCAGGTAACATTCGAACCCATTCTTCATATCTTTGTTTATAATCCATTATTTTTTTAACCCTCCGATTATGTATCTCCATTTTAAACTAAAACAAGAAATGTTGAAACAAAGAAATATAATGAAAAATACCTAAAAAAAGCAGACCTGTTACAGTCTGCTTCATGACGATAAATTAGATACTATGCTTTTTGCTTTTAGTTGTTTCTTTGTACGAATACCGATAATAATCAGAATAACTAATACGGAAACGTAAGGAATAATATTTACTAACTCTGAAGGTAAACCTTCTAACAATAGTACATTTACAATCGCTTGTGCCACCGAGAAAAATCATTGTTACAAAAAAAACTACAACCCCAAGGTTATTACCACCTACGGCTGCAGCCGCAATACCAATCCATCCACGAGATGCCACCATGTTACTGGGTAGAATGACATATATCCCATAGAAAGATATGCACCACCTAAAGCAGCTAGGAAACATGACAACAATGCCGCAATCATACGTACACGATTCACCTTGATACCCACAGATTCAGCCGCATGCGCATCAAGACCACAAGCTTTCATACGTAAACCAAACGGTGTCTTATAGACAAGGATGAATAAGAGAATTGTTAACAATAGACATACATAAGTTAAGAAATAATGTCCGCTAAGAATTTCACCAAGAACTGGAATGTCTTTAATGAATGGGATATCAATTGTAGGTAATACTTTTGATGGAAGACTAGCTGTAGTTCCCTTTGATCCAGTCCACAGTAACAATAAATAAATCGCAAAATCTGCTGAGAATAAGTTTAACGCAATACCTACCATGATAGGACTAGCTTTCATCTTAATCGTGAAGAATGAAAGTACGAAACCACATGCGATACCTACCGCAATCGCACCTAATAAACCAATCCATGCAGAGCCAGACACGGCACTAAAATATACGCCGAATAAAGCCGCAAAGTTCATGACACCTTCAATCGCAATATTAGGAATACCCGCAAGTGAAGCTACATAGGAAGAAAGTGATGCGTATACAAGTGGAGCCGCAACGCGAATGACAATAAAGATAAAACTTGCATTCAATAAGTCCTTGAATAGATTAGCCATTCTTCTTTTCCTCCTTTAGAAGTTGTCTTGAGCGCCATTTTCTCAAGAAGAACTGAGATGAAATGAGTAACGTTAGAATAACTTCTACAATAGAGATCATTTTAATATCGATGTATGGTAAGTCATTTGCGAGCAACTGTGCAGAAGCACGTAAGTAACTAATACCAAACGCCGCGATCAATACTCCAATCGGATCATTCTTACCAAGCATTGCCATTAATGCACCAGTAAATCCAAGTCCTGGTAGTACTGTCCAAGTAAATGCTTGGTACATACCTAAAAGTTCAACGGATGAACCCATACCACCAAGTGCACCAGCTAAGAAATGAACAGCCATAAACATACCAAACGCACCCATACCAGAGTACTTCGCAAAATTCGCATTGATACCTGTCATACGAATCGCATATCCTAGCTTTGTCTTATAGAGAAGAATATAGATAAAGATAACTGCGATAATCATAATGATAAAACCAGTATGTACCTGCGTCTTTGGAATCAAGTTCTGTAAACGAGCCGTCTTGATAAAGTTTGGAGAGGCTGTACCATTGACACCTCCAACTGCTAAGAAATTCTTCAAGATGAAATATCCAATACCAAATAAAAATACTGTTCATCATGAGTGAAATAACCATCTCATCAGCTTTATAACGTATACTGATAAGACCTGGAATAAGCGAAATGATTCCACCAAATAAAGTAGCCATTAAAATTGGAATCATTGAGTCAATCACAGTATTCCCTGTCATAAACGCTGGATTGATAGCGAATACTGTCGCAACAATACCAGAGATATAGAAAACACCTTCTGTACCTAGATTAAATAAGTTTGTTCTAAAGTACAGTAATGTCGCAAGGCCTGCAAATGTTAAAGGAATAACCTTTACAAGTACATATCCAAAATAACTCGGCTTACTAAGTGGATATGTAAGTAAGCGAATAAAGTCAGTCAGCGGTTGTTTTGATACGAACGCTAATACTACAAATGTAACAATTAATGCAATGCCAATGGAAGCTAGAATACGTAATGCTTCAAAAGGTCCATCATCAGTAATACGAAACTTTCTTTTCATCGTACTCATTTGCTTGCCTCCTTAATCTCTTGTTCACTTTGTTTCTTAGTTCCTAACATGTAGAAACCTAATTCGTTTGCGGAAACATCCTTTGCACTCTTAAAGTACGCAACAATCTTTCCTTCAAACATGACAATTAAAGAATCACTAACTGCCATTACTTCATTCAGGTCTGCACTAATCAATAAAATTGCAGCCCCATTATTACGCATATCAATTAACTGGTGATGGATATAGTTAGCTGAGCCAATATCGATACCTCGAGTTGGTTGTGAGGCAATCATACACTTAGGACTTGTTTGCCACTCACGTGCAACCACCACCTTCTGAATGTTACCACCAGAAAGAGAATTAATACGTTGTTTTTCGGAATTTGTTTTTACTTGAAACTTTTGAATTAACTCTTGGGCAATCTTACGAATATTCTTACCCTTCATAAAGAGTTTTCCAGAGTACTCTGGCTTACGATAATATGTTGAAATCGCATTATCTTGAATACTTGCAGTAGCTGCGATACCATCTTGCATACGATCTTCTGGGATATACGCAAGTCCGGCTTCACGTTTATGCAAGATATCACTTGTAGAAATATCTACCCCACCAAGAATCACCTTTCCTGATTGGAACGCTTCCATACCAGTGATTACTTTAATCAACTCTTCCTGTCCATTTCCCTGTACACCCGCAATACCTAAAATCTCTCCCGCATGTACCGCAAAATTAACATTATCTACTTTCTTAACCCCGCCAACTTTAAACGATAAATTTTCAACAGATAAAATCGTATCGTTATTCTTAGCTTGTTTTTCGTAAAGAATCATATGAACTTTCAAGACTATGGCCAATAATCAATTCTGTCAATTTTTCAATTGAAACATCTTTCGTATCATATGTGCCCTTTGTTTCACCAGAGCGAATAACTGTGATACGATCAGAAATTTCTTTTACTTCATTTAGTTTATGAGAAATAAAGATAATTGTATGACCAAGTTCCTTAAATCCCTTTAATTGTTCAAATAACTGAACTGTTTCCTGTGGTGTTAAAACTGCAGTTGGCTCATCTAAAATAATGACTTCTGCTTTGCGATATAGTGTCTTAAGAATTTCAACTTTCTGCTTTTGCACTAACCGTCAAATCACTGACTAAATCAGTAGCGTTAATTTCATCAAACTTATACTTTTTCGCTAATTCATTCGTAATTTGATTTGCTTTATCCATATCGATAAAGCCGTTTGCCTTCTTAGGCTCTGCACCTAACACAACATTCTGCGCAACAGTAAAGGATGGAATCAACATAAAGTGCTGATGCACCATACCGATACCATTCTCAATTGCATCTAAACTAGAGGAATAATTGATTTCCTGTCCTTTATAGAAATCTTACCCTCTGTTTGTTTTTCAATCGCAAAGATAATATTCATCAATGTTGATTTACCCGCACCATTCTCACCGCAAATGGAGTGAATTTCTCCTTTATTAAAGGAAATACTGATATTGCGGTTTGCTACAGTACCATTTGGATATATCTTTGTGATTCCATCTAACTTCAAAATCGTATTGTCCATATTGTTACCTCTTTTAAAGAAGATGCTCTACCTTTCGATAGAGCATCTTTGGTATTCAAAACGTGAATTACTTGAGACCAACTTTATCTAACCAAGTATCGTAGGCTTTATCATCCTTCAACTGATCGTTAACCTTGATTTCTCCAGCTGCTAGCTTCTTCTTCATTTCTTCAACTTTAGCAAGTTGATCAGCAGTCATATTAGCCTTATAGTTTTCATTTTCAGCTAAACCAACAGCACCATCAACGAAGCCTAAAGTCTTCTGTGTACCATATTCAGCCTTACCATCCAACATTAACTTGATAGATTGTAAGATAGCAACGTCGCACTTCTTCTCAGAAGAAGTTAAGATGTGCTTAGCTAATTCAGGCTTACCACTCATAGAAGCATACTGGTCAGCATCAACACCGATTGCCCAGAAGTTTGCTTCAGCAGCAGCTTCAAATAAACCGTTACCAGAACCACCAGCTGCGTGATAAATAACATCAGCACCCTGCTTGTGCATATTTAATGCAATTTCCTTTGCTGTAGCTGGATCACCAAATCCACCTACGAAACCAGAGATTACTTTAGCGTTTGGATTTACATCATAAACACCCTGCATATAACCAGCTAAGAACTGACGAATACCAGGTGAGTCTACACCACCAATACATCCAACAATTCCAGATTCTGTCTTAACACCAGCAACAACACCAGCTAAATAACCAGCTTCGTTAGCAGCATAAGTAATTGAATATACGTTATCTAATGAGTTTGCCTTAGCATCACTATAGTCGAAGTTTAAGAACTTGATTTCAGGATGTTCTTCAGCAACAGCCAACATGTAAGATTCATATTGGAAGTTACCAGAGATAATGATTTGATAGCCATCATCCGCAGCTTGACGATATGCTGTATCCCAACCAGCAGCGTCTGTACCCATTTCAATTAACTTTGTTTCAACCTTGTCGCCAAGTTCTTGTTGAACCAACTGTAGTCCCTTGTAAGTTGTGTCGAAATAAGACTGGTCACCAATATATGGTAAGATCAATGAAATCTTTGTCTTATCTCCTGATTCTGATGCAGTTGTTGATGACTTAGAATCTGTTTTGCTACCACATCCAACCATGGATAAAGCAACAACGGACCCAAGCACTAACTTGGAAATCTTATTCATATTTTTTTCCCTCCTGAATTAAATAAGATAGTTCTTAAAACATCGAGTGAATCAAAAAATGAAAAATGCACCCAAACCGACACTAAAACAACTTGTTAAAAGAGTGTTTCAGTGAGTTGTAGATGCATTTGATTTGTCATATTTTTGCATTCCTCTATTAAGCAGTTGAACTCATCTGCAGATTTATTTTTTTCATAATCATCTAGAAAATGCAATAACAAAATCATGAATCATTATTTCAAAAATCTGTAACTATTACACAATAATAACGTTTTTTTCGCCCCATGTTCTTCACATGCAACTTTCAACAAATGAATTTCTTCATCCGTTGTAATCGTATTGCCCAACTTCTGTAATCCCTCTTCTCTTACACCGAACGGACGATATTTTATCAGTTTATAACGAATGTTAGGGTCTAGGTTAGCCACAACACCTAATGCTGTCGATAAGTTATCTTCATGCATGTTCGGCATACATACAGTACGAACTTCATAGAGCTTATTATGTTCTTGTAACCATTTTAAGTTCCGAAGAACATTTTCGTTGGATATACCCGTTAACTTTTCATGCCAGGACTTGTTCCACGCCTTTACATCAAGCATCACTGCATCAGTCACAGCCATTAACCTAGGCATCTGTTCATATAAGTATGCTCCATTAGAATCTAAGAAACATGTTTTGTTATACGTATGTATTTTTGTAAATAATTCTGTTAAAAATTCAGGATAATTCGTACATTCACCGCCAGATACCGTAATACCTTGAATATACGGAAACAACGGTTTAATTTGCTCTATAACATCATCCGCAGTCATCTCCGTAATTTTTGGAGATGATAAATGCGGACAAACATGAATGCATGTATCACAATCAATACATTTCTCTTTATGCCAAACGACTTTACCGTTGATGATTTCTAAAGCCTCGCCCTTTTTGGGACAAGTTTCCACACATACACCACAATGTACGCACATATGAATCGTCTCAGGATTATGGCAATACAGGCATTTGAATGGACACTTTTGGACAAATATCGATGTACGATTACCCGGACCATCGACATTTGAAAATTCGATGATTTTATTGATTGGAGCTGTCGCCATCATTCACAATTGTACGGTCTAATGCTGCACCGAAATCACGTGCACCCTTACCGAAGATAGAAACGTTATTTAAAGACTGTTTACCAGCATCAAGTTTTTGCTAGTTCACTCTTCTTAACAAGGTAACCTGTAACACGAACAACATCATTATTTTCAAGATAACCAGAGAAGTAACGCATATCATTTCTGATTGCTCCATCGATAATATCTAATACAGCTTCTGGTGTATTCTCCCAAGTCTCTTCAAACTTGAAGATATCACCAATACCTGTAGGGAAATACTTATGGAATTTTTTTCAGAGTGATTAATTTGTAATGGGATAATTGGCTCTGCACCAACAGGAATACGTGCACCAGGTGAATCTTCACGACCATCACTATCGATACCAACCTGTGCATGTAAACGATACTTATGGTTAAAAGCTGCTGCGTACTTGGAGTCATGCGCATTTACAAGTGACTCTAAACGGTCCATAATACGTAAACCTAAAGCATCAGCTTCTGCATTGTTACCAAAGCCCTTCTTAGGATCCTTAATGCCGAGTAAGTGGTTTACACATTCAGCTAAACCAACCATACCAAACATACCTGTAAAGTTATCTAACTTCACAAATCCTTCTGTAACAAGGAAGTTAGACTTAAAGAATGCAGTCTTTTCAACTAAGAATTCAATACGGTCATCCATCATCTTTAGCATGATAGAAGTATAGTAAGGTAAAACGTTCTCTAAGAAATCTTCTGTATCCTTCGCCTTTAAAGAACATTCATACATACGTAGACGTGGTAAAGTAAATCCACCTCCACATACTTTTAATCCGTTATAGCATGAAGCAATCGCATATTTCTCGCCCCATTCTCTTGTAAACATCTTGTGGTTTGCAAAAGATGGCTTAGATGTCTTCATCATGCATTTAACAGCTAAAGCTGCAAAGTCACGCGGTGTAATATCAGGATCATACTTCAAAGTAAGATTAGGAACTGCCAACTGCATTTCTTCCGTTAATTCAAATAAGATACGTGCAGTTTCAGAATCCTGTGGTCCTACATCTGCGTGGACAAAAGAATCTGTTAAAGTACGGTCAATATTCAATAAGAATAAACGCAATGCTGCCTTTGCATTCTCACGACTTTCCTTTAATACAAATGGTTCAAGTAAATCATCAAGATCACCCAAATATACAGGGAACGATGTAATACTTGGAACACTATGATAGAAAATCAATAGTGTATTTAATGCCTCATAAAGATTCTTTGGTGCTTCTAGTTGCAAAAACTTGCAACCCTTCTCCATCAGCAACTCATAATCCGGACAGATATAGCGTGGACGATACGGAGCGTTGCCCTCACCTAAATCACAGATAATACGATCTGCTTTTTGCTTGAATTAATTCTGGACTTAATGCAAGTGTATGGTCAGTATTTTCAGCATATCTAGCAAGTGCTAAAACTTGCTGATGATATGTCAAAGTTTCATCTGCGATGATATTTAAAATATCACTCATAGTCGAAAATTTCCTCCTCATTTCTATTTTTTTAAATATAACATACTTTTATCAATATGCATGTAGGATGCATTAAATTTTTCGCAAAGACTATAACTGATATGCCAACATTCCATAAATATGAAATAATCGTTATAATATTTTTCCATACAAAGGTGACCTTATGACTATATTTCAAGATATTTACAAGAGAATATATGCTTCTTGGTTAGGAAAAAAATATTGGCATACGCTTAGGTGCCCCAATCGAATCATGGACTGGTCCTGAAGTGCGTAAATGTTATCAACCTATTACCGATTATCTAACGGATTATTCACAGTTTGCGGCTGACGATGATGCCAATGGTCCATTGTTTTTTGCAGATGTCATCAAGCATCATTCATTCAATCACGTAACCGCACAAGATATGGCAAATAATCTCCTAAATGTTGTTCCATATGAAAAAGGCTTCTTTTTGGTGGGGAGGAAAAAGGTATTTCAACAGAACATACCGCATGGTTAAATCTAATGAATCACACAGATGCTCCACTATCCGGTTCTTGTAAACAAAACTCAAAAGCTGTTTCCGAACAAATTGGGGGTCAAATCTTTAGTGATTGTTGGGGATACCTTGCATTAGATAAACCAGAAATCGCAAAAGATTTAGCAGAAAAAATGAGTAGTGTCACCCATGACCTTGATGGTATTGAGGGTGGTAAGTTTATAGCTGTATGTATTTCCCTTGCTTGGAATATTCATGATACAAGAGAACTAATTCAAACAGCACTACAGTACCTCAATCAAAGCTCTAACTACGCCCATTTAATTCAAGAAATGTTAGACTTTCACCTTCAATATCCTAAAGACCCTGCTAGATGCCTTGCATATATTGAAGACAAGCATAGCTACGATCACTACGAAGGACTCTGTCATATCCTACCGAATACTGCAATCATGCTGTATGGCATGTTATATGGTAAAAACAACTTCGATTTAACAATGCAACTGATTGCTGAAGCAGGGTCGCGATACAGATTGTAATTTAGGAAATGTAGGTTCTATCATTGCAATGATGGTCGGACTAGAAAACATCAATGAAAAAAATGGATTAAACCAATGAATGATACCCTTTTATGTTCCTCCTCAATTGGTTCAAAAGAATATTACAACAATTTCTAAATCTGCATATTATTTTTGCTACATTAGCTTGTAAAAATCCATGATATTCCATATCCTAATAAAACAGTTGGTACTCATATTATAGATTTTACTCTCCCTTATGCAACAAACGGCTTTCAGATAGAAACAAGTCGCTACCATGCATGCAACTTACGTGTACAAGATAATCAATTAAAAATATGTTTAGATGATATCCTTTCAAATCAAGAGTTCAAAGTATATACGCATAGTTATTATCGTCCACAAGATGTATATGATTGCAGATATGAACCAGAATTTTGCCGCAATCATAGAACCGAATGATATCATTCGCTGTAAATTAGATAACCCAGAATACCTCCCCGTTGAAATAGCAATCTATATCAAGGGCTATTCAGGGAAAATCTATCATAGCATTTTTACACAAGACTTGAATTTAGAGTATCAACCTACCATCAACGATATCCCTTATTTAGAATATGGATTAATCATACGTAGTCAAAATCGTATTCAGCGAAATTATTTCGCTGTAAATCAGTTTGAAATCATAAAAACAACCATCTTACCAAATTGATTTTTTTCAACATTAGCTATTGAAGATTGGGGATATGACATCGGATTGAAACAACATTACGGAATCTCTGGTATTCGTATTCATCGTGGTACAGCAACTATTGAAGAAAAAAACGATTCTTATTAGATGCTCATAGCGAATTCAACTTCAGCGGTCCAGATGTTTCAATCCATCATATGTCGCTTGAATGGATGCCACAAGATAACATTCATCTTCACATGTGTTACCAATGGCATGGCTGCTATGACTATCAATCTGTTGAAATTGATCATCATAATGTTTATTTAACCAGAAATCAAAAATCGTAATGTAACACGAAAAATGTATTTCATGCATGAATGAAATGATTACATCAATTTCTATTGATTATCAAGAACAAGCAATCTATATTAATTCACAAAAATTTGAGATTTCATTTACACTTGAACCATCATGTGTTGCGATTTTCAACGAATCAGATAAAACTATTCAATTATTAAATTGTAGAATTGAGGGAGAATAATGAAGAAAAAAATATGTACTCATTGATTGCGATCCAGGTCATGATGATGTAATGGCCATTCTTTCTACAATTGCTCATCCAGATACCTTTCATATTCTCGGTATCACAACAGTATGTGGCAATAACCTAGTACCTCTTATCACAGAGAATATGTTAAACGTCCTCCATTATATTCATAGAGAAGATATTCCAGTATGTATGGGGGCTGAACATCCGCTTGTTTATCCACCATCACCACAAGCTGCACATGGATATAATGGCCTAGAAGGCTTTGACTTTTCAAAGCATAATTTGAAAACAACGAACCAAGATGTCATTTCATTTATGAAGGAAAAGATTCTTTTCTTCCCTGAACCAGTTACCATTATGGCACTCGCCCCTTTAACAAATATCGCCAATTTATTACTGAAAGAGCCTACAATCATTCATCATATTGAACAGATAGTTGTAATGGGTGGTTCTTGGTACAAAGGTAATGTAATTCCGCATGCGGAGTTTAATATCTATGCCGACCCACATGCGGCAAAAGAAGTATTCTCTGGTAAAGTTTCAACAGTGATTATCCCACTTGAATGTTGTGATGATTGCACCATCAGCGAAGCAACAGTACAAAGTTGGATACACGATGAGCGATATTTAACAAAAAAATGGTTGGTGGCATTATGGATTTCTTTGCAATATATGGTCGCCAACATCATCGCATAAGGCATACAATTTTTGATTTGGCAGTAACCGAATACTTACTACATCCAGAAATTTTTGAAGGTGAAAATTGTGATTGTGATATTATCCTCTCTGGCGAAGAAACACGAGGACAAACGGTATTTATAACAAACCAGAATAGTAAAATACTTGTCTTAAAACATGCAGATACGAATCAATTTGAACAACAAATTATTTCCGATATCAATTACTTAGCAAACAAAATAATCTAAAAAGGTCATGTACCTCTCATTATGAAGTACATGACTTTTTATTTAACAATAGGAAACTCAAACCAAAACGTGCTACCCTCTTTAAGATTACTGATAACACCATATTTGGCATTATGTAATTCAAGTATCTCTTTAACAATAGCTAAACCAATACCAGAGCCATTTGATACACGAACATGTTCCTTATCAATCTTGTAATAACGGTCCCAGATTTTAGAGATATCCTCCTTTGCAATACCTTCTCCAAAATCTTGTATTTCTACACGTACCTTATCACGCTCTATTATTTCACGAACAATGATATGTTTCTTATCACCACTATAGTTAATCGCGTTTGTCATGAAGTTGTTAAATACTTGTTCAATACGTTTGATATCTGCGTTGATGATTGCTTCTGCTGATAACTCTGTATCGATTGTAAATCCCTCTTGCATATGATAGACATCATATTTTTGAAGTTGTGTGTGTAATACCTTAGTTAAGTCAAAATTTTCTTTCTCTAAATGAATCTTTTCTTCTTGTAGTTTCGATAAATCTAATAAGTCATTGACGAGTGACGTTAAGCGTTTGGATTCATCAATAATTACTTGAATATTTCATCTGTCTTCTCTTCTGGAAGATCCTTCATCATCTCACCATAACCAGAAATCATGGTAAGTGGTGTACGAAGGTCATGGGAAACATTCGCAATTAAATCACGCTTTGCTTTATCGGCTTTCTGAATATCTTCAGCTGCCGTTAAGAGTGTATCGTTTAACTCTTCCGCCTCACGATAATTTTGAACTGTTATACGTTCATACTTTCCTTCCGGTAATGTTTTCGCAGATTGATTAATTAAAATCAGTGGACGCGCAATCGTGCGATACATGATATAGGGTTAATACCAGAACAGCAACCAAGATAATTGCAGAGATATACCACATCTGCATTGACAATGTTTTTCTTTGTCGTAGAAATCGGTGTGATATTACTATAAACCATAACAATTGATTTATTACCATCGTGGTCTTTAATAATGCGTGTATACGTAATATTGCGGAAACGTTCACCATTGGTTGGTGTAATCAAGTTTGTATCTTGTACAACCATCGACTCACCCTTATCGCTGTTTTCTGCATTTGCAATCTGCGTTAGGATTTCATTCGATGACATTTTATATAGACGACAACCTAGATTCTTGCCACCTGATTCAAGATATGTATCTTCATATGTACCTGGAAAAACATTTGATTCACGTAATACACGAATGCATGTTTCATTGGTTTCTTGGGCAATGTTGATGTACTCTTCAATATCGTCCGCATCATCATCTTCTTTTACAACATTGACAACCGCATTCGATACATTCTCAACTGTACGTTTTTTACTTGCTTCATACATCGGCTCCAACAATAAAGCCTGGAAAATGAACACAATCGCAACAAGCACAAATGAGAATACAGAAAGATATAGACCAATCTTCCAACGTAAACTAATATTCTTTTTTCGTTTAGGCGCTAACTTTTTCAAAACGATAGCCAACTCCTCTCAACGTAATAATATACTTTGCATAATCACCTAGATTTTTACGCAACAGTTTGATATGTGTATCTAGTGTACGATCATCCCCAAAGAAGTCATAACCCCATACATTCTGTAATAACTGTTCACGTGTTAAGGCAATACCCATATTTTTTTACTAGATATATTAGAAGCTCATATTCCTTTGGAGATAATTGAATACGACGACCTTCAATCGTTACAGTACGTGCGGAATAGTCAATCACCATACCATCAATCTTGAATTGTTCTAAAGATACTGCTTCAACAGGATGTACTCTCTTTAAAATGGCATGAATACGCATCATTAACTCTTTTTGAAGAAAATGGTTTAACAACATAATCATCAACACCAACATCAAAAACCATGAATACGATCATATTCTTCACCTAAGGCAGATAAAAGAATAAACGGTAACTGTGGTTTTGTTTTCTTGATTTCTTTCACTGCGGAAAAGCCGTCTAAGTGAGGCATCATAATATCCATGACAACAAGATCATAGTTATTCTTTTCGCATAATTCTACTGCTTCCATTCCATCAGCAGCTTCAGCTGTTTCAAAACCTTCATGTTTTGCATATTTAATAATCAATTCGCGAATCTTCGCTTCATCATCTACAATCAAAATCTTCGTCATGGAACATCCTCCTTATGAGTATCTTAGTAAAACTGTGTGAACACTACGTGAATACTTTAAATACTTTCAATGAATTCAGCTACAACATCTAATTCTGGAACGACTACTTCATCGATACAACCCTTATCTGCAGAAGCTGGAATCTCAGGATTCATTGGAATCTGTGCAAGTAATGGCAAATGATACTTCTGTGCAACTTCATGTGCATGTGATTTACCAAAGACATAAATCTTCTCATCACAGTTAGGACATTGTACATAAGACATATTTTCAACAAGACCCAATACCTTAATATTCATCATTGATGCCATGTTAATAGCTTTTTCAACAACCATGGATACTAAATCCTGTGGACTTGTTACTACGATAATTCCATCAAGTGGTACAGATTGGAATAAAGTTAATGGAACATCACTTGTTCCTGGAGGCATATCTACAAACATGTAGTCTACTGCTTCCCATAAAACTTCTGAATAAAATTGTTGCAGAATAGAAGCCACCATAGGACCACGCCAGATAACTGGTGTTTCATCCTTATCCAATAACATATTAGAAGAAATTAATTGCATTCCAGTCTTTGTGATAGCTGGATAGATAGTACCCTTAAAACCTTCAGCCTTTGATGTAACACCAAAAGATTTCCCTTGGGATGGACCTGTAATATCACCATCTAATACAGCAACTCTGTGATTTCTCTTTTGCATCATAGATGCCAGCATAGATGTCACAAATGACTTACCTACACCACCTTTACCCGATACAATACCGATTACTTTCTTGACGCTTGCGCCCTCATGTAATTCAAATTTCTGAATACCTTTTTTTATTAGGCATGCGGAAGCCATAGTCTTCCGGTGTTTTTCCTTTTGCGTTTCTTTCACTCATTTTCATCACCTCTTTACTCATTTTACTATAAACATTGATAAATTTTCCCTATTTTGCCTATATTCAGGTTATATATGATATTATTGTTGCGTTAAAGGAGATATATCATGTCAGGATATGTAGTTGTAGGTTCCCAATGGGGCGACGAAGGAAAAGGAAAAGTCGTAGATTTATTGGGTACTAACGTCAATATGGTAGTTCGTTTCAAGGTGGTAATAACGCAGGCCATACCGTTGTCGTTAATAATAAAAAAATCATTTTACACTTATTACCATCAGGTATTTTTAAATGCAGATGCTACATGCATTATTGGACCTGGTGTCGTTGTAAACCCTATCCGTATTATTCAAAAGAAATTGATACATTAGAATCACAAGGATTTACATGTGATCACTTAAAGATCAGTGACCGTGCTCACCTTCTTATGCCATATCACGTAAAGATTGATGAATTACAGGAATTACGTGCTGGAGCTGGTAAGATTGGCACAACCAAGAATGGTATCGGTCCATGTTATGCCGATAAATACACACGTATCGGTATCCGTGTTTGTGATTTACGTGATTGGGACGTATTCCAAGAAAAATTAAAAGTAGTACTTGCACAGAAGAACGAAGAAATCGTTAAACTCTTTAACGCAGAACCATTTGATTACGATGAAATGGTAGCTACATTCAAAGAATATAGAGAACGCCTACTACCAATGATTTGTGATGCGACAGATAAGATCAACAAAGCATTAGACGCAAAACAAGTTGTATTATTTGAAGGTGCACAAGCTAATATGTTGGATATCAACTACGGTACATATCCATATGTAACTTCATCATCCCCTACTGCGGCAGGTGTATGCGAAGGTGCCGGTGTATCCCCACGAAAACTAGACCATATCATCGGTGTGACAAAGGCTTACTCCACCCGTGTTGGTGAAGGTCCATTCGTTACCGAGTTACAAGGTGATGATGCACATGCTTTTACGCGAAAAAAAGGCTCAGAGTATGGTGCTACTACCGGAAGACCACGTCGTGTAGGGTTGGTTAGATTTACCAGTTGTTCGACAAGCTGTATTAATTAATGGTCTAACTGAAATGGCACTAACAAAACTAGATATCCTAACAGGCTATGAAAAGTTACCAGTTTGCGTAGGCTATGAAATCGAAGGCAAAGAGTATGATACAGTCCCTGCTTCCCTAAAGGACTATGCAAAAGCAAAACCAGTTTACAAATACTTCGATGGCTGGACAGAAGATATATCGAATGCTAGAACATTTGATGAGTTACCTGCTAACTGTCAAAAGTATGTACGCTTCATCGAAGAATACACAAGTACAAAAGTTCTGCCTTGTATCCGTTGGACCAGATCGAAACGCAAATATCGTATTAAGAGATATTCTTAAATAAATATTGAATCCATATCACTTTCTGATATGGATTTTTTTCATATAAAAAGTCGACAGAATATTTCTATCGACATTTTTTTAGTTTTAGAAAAATTTGATTAGATTTTGTATCTATTTACGGCTGTAATAGTAAATCCTATAAAAAGCCGCAAGAATAGCTGCTACATATCCAGAAAGATTTGTAGTATCTGCTGTCTTTGGTGTTGGAGTTGGTACAGGTGCCAAAAACATATTCATAAACAACATGTGTTGTGCCTTCTAATAATAATCCTGAAACAAGAGATGTTTCACTTGGTCCAACAAGATTGTAAACATCACCATTATATGTAATTGTTTGTGGTAGTTCAGATGTATTTTCTGCTGTATCATACATTCCTAGGGAACCATCTGCGTTGAAAAGTGGACGTAATGTTGTATCCACATAAGATGGTTGAAGTTGTGTTGATGTACCTTGAATAACATAATCAACAACTACATCACCAAACTGTACCATTGATACATCCTGGTCAGCCATATCCTCCGATACTGGTGCGTAGTATGTAGTTGCAGGAGATGATCTTCTTAAAGTAAATATATCCACATAGTTAAAGAAAGTAGAAGCGTTGATATCTGTATCATTTGGAATCGTTCTCCAATCACCATTATTTGGTGTGATATAAGTATTTGGATTTGATACTGATTTGATTAAATGACCATCATTTACATATTCATCAGTAATTAAGGATACATCAGACAAACCACCTACATTTTCTGGGCCACCATTCATTGTAACTGTATGATTAATGTATTCTTCCAATGATTGGCATCCAGATTCATATCCACGAACTGTCGAAGTTCCATCACTTGCCTTCCACTCAGCTCTAGCATCAAGTGGTAAATACTTGATGTTCTTCGCTTGATCCATTGGTATAGTAACTTGTACTAAAACTGCCTGGCTATTATTTTGCGTTGTATACAAGTTATAAGACTTCACTATTTCAGCGTCTTGAAGATAGTCATTGCCTGATAATGTATATGCTTTTTTGCCAGCTGCTAATTCTTCAGCTGTTGGAATACCATAATCATCTCCACCTGAATAATCCGCTTCATAATAGTCAACAATTGACATCGGTACATTAACATCTACCGGATTACCACTCGCATCTCTTGTACCAATTAATGTAAACTTCACAACCGCATTATCAATGTTTGGTATACGAATGAGTACATCACTTACTGTTTGTCCCTCATCACTTGTATGCAATCTTTGATAAGCGACTGTAAAACTATATGTAACGCCAGTACCATCTTCACTAAGTGTTGCTGGTAAACCTTCGACGTTAACATAACCACCAATATCGACAATATTGTCTACTGCAGCTATGCCAGAACTAGCAGTTGAAACTGAAGTTGAAGATGGTGTTGAGATAGCACTAGGTAAAGATTGTGTACCTGTTACAGGTGCTGTTGGAGTAGCTGTTGGAGTTGTTGGAGCAGTAGTTGTAGTTGATTCTGAAGTAGCAGCTGGACTAGCTTGCGTTGTTGCTGTATTCGTTTCTTCTGCATAAGCCACTTGGTTACCTACAAGCACCAAAAGCAGTTGAAATTGTCAATCCTAGACGTAATGATTTAAGATATTTTTTTCATTGACTTAGTGTCCTCCGTTTTTTTGTTATTCTCAACATATGATTTTTCAACTTTTAAACCATAATGCAGATATTTTACGGTGTCTAAAAACCTTTGTCAATGCTAATGCAACTACATTAAAAATAACTTAAATATTTTACATTTTGTTGTTATTTTCATAAATAAAAAAACTGCATGGAAATTCATCCATACAGCCTTCATTCCAATCTTGTAATTTTAAAGAATTCCAACACGTTTATAGATTGTGTCAACGTTACGTACATGGTACATTGGGTCGAAACAATCATCAATTTCTTCTAGTGTTAAGGTACTTGTTACATCAGAATTTGCTAACATCAACTCTTTGAAATTGAGATTATTTTCCCACGCTTTAATTGCCTGAGGTTGTACCGTATCATATGCCTTTTCACGTGACCAACCTTTTTCAATGAGTTTTAACATAAAACGTTGAGAGAAGATAACGCCATTGGTTAGCCAGATATTCTTCTTCATATTTTCTGGGAACACTGTTAAATCCTTTAGAATTCGTCCAAAACGATTCAACATGTAATCCAATAGTTCTATTCCATCAGCACAGATAATACGCTCTACACCGGAATGAGAAATATCTCTTTCATGCCATAGTGGAATATCTTCATATGCTGCTAGCATATATCCACGCATTACTCTGGCGGCACCACAAATATTCTCTGAACCAATTGGGTTACGTTTATGTGGCATTGCACTAGAACCCTTTTGTCCTTTATTGAAATGTTCTTCTGCTTCGCGAACTTCTGTTCTCTGTAAGTGACGGATTTCCGTTGCCATCTGTTCTAAGGATGAGGCAATCAAGCCCAAGATTGCAAAGTAATGAGCATGTCGATCACGTTGTAATACCTGTGTAGAAATCGCAGCACTTTGGATACCTAACTTTTCACATACATAATCTTGTACGAATGGCGGAATATTTGCGAATGTTCCGACTGCCCCAGAAATCTTACCTGCTTCAACATCCTTACATGCTAGTTCAAAGCGTTCTAGATTACGCTTCATCTCTTCATACCATAGCGCAAACACTAGGCCGAAAGTTGTGATTTCCGCATGCACACCATGCGTTCTACCCATCATAACAGTATCTTTGTATTTCAGAGCATTTGTCTTAAGAATATCCATAAATGTATGAATATCTTCACGTAAAATTTTATTTGCATTCTTGAAGCGAATACCATTTGCAGTATCTACCACATCAGTGGAAGTTACACCATAGTGAATCCACTTTTTTTCTTCACCAAGACTTTCAGATACACATCTTGTAAATGCGACTACGTCATGTCTTGTTTCCTGTTCGATTTCTAGAATACGGTTTACATCAAATTTTGCATTTGAACGAATCTTTTCTACATCCTCAGCCGGAATTTCACCTAGCTTTGACCAAGCTTCATCAATGAGAATTTCCACATCTAACCAAGCCTGGAATTTTGCTTCCTCACTCCATACATCACGCATTACCTGTCGGGAATATCTTTCAATCATAGCCTCTCTCCTTTTTTCATTAGAAACAACTGCCTGATTTATTTTTCAAGTATGTCATTTACATACTTGCGTGCATCCTCAATGTTATCAGTCACAACTAGCACGATAACTCTACCATTATCCTCCAAAACTGCATTTGATATCTTAAATACTTCGGTTGGATAATTATTTTCAATCGTTACTTTTTGTGAATCTAAATATGTCAGTAAGTGCTGACGAAGTACATCAACACTTGTATCTTCATCTGCCACAAAAACAGCTATTGTATTCGAGTTTCCTTTATCACTGGCAAGATAGGCAACCTTATCATCTGTTAAATCTTCACCTTGCATAAAGACACTATCCATAACCTTATCGCTTACTTGTTCCATGGAATCTGATAGGTTTAATTTTCGTAGTAATTGGGAAGCGACTTTTCCTGCGTCTAATACACGATTTGTATCACGAGTCACAGAAGTGTTATGACGAGTAGTACAACCTACTAGGAAACAAAACGTTATTACAACGATTAATTTCTTCAACATGAATCTAATCCTCTTCTCCATTAAGAATGGAATAATTCCCCATTATCTGCATCTTCTGTACCAAATTGTGGAAGCTCTGGTAATTCATCTAAACTCAATAGTTTAAAGGAATCTAAGAATTCATCTGTAACAGAATATAGAATTGGTCTTCCCGCTGCTTCACTACGACCATCTTCTTGAATTAAGCCTCTCGCTACTAACTTACGTAACATCACATCTGCACCAACACCACGAATTTCTTCAATTTCAACACGTGTAATTGGTTGTTTGTATGCAATAATTGCAAGCGTTTCTAAAGCCGCATTAGAAAGTTTAGCTTCTGTAGAAGTTTGGAATAACTTCTTCGCAGCCTCATGAATAGATGCCTTGGATAAGAAACGATATTTCTCACCAAAACGTGCTATTTCAATACCACGACTTTCTTGTAAGTAGTATTTCTGCAGATCATCAAATAGTTCTGCCACATATTCTTCTGTCGCATCCATGGATGCGGCAGCTTGCTCAATGGATAAACCATCATCCCCACAAAGGAATAATAGTCCTTCTAATATCGCAAGCATACGTTCCTTTGGATCTGGTTGTTGTTCTTCTGATGATGAAGTTGTTTCATCAAATTCTTCATCCAATACAGCAGCGTTATCTTCTACGATTGTCTGATTTTTCCATTTCACTCATTCACCATCTCTCCTCTTCTAAACCAAATTACTTCTTGTTCATCAACCGTAAAGAATAACTTATGTTGACGAGCAAGATCTAATACAGCTAAAAATGTCGCAATAAACATCTGCGGTTCATGAACATCGTCTAATAATGCCTCAAAGCGGAAGGTTTCAGGTAAATGATCTAATTTTGCACGTACTTCAATCTGACGATCTTCCATTGAAATCTCTTTGACTGTATAACGTGCTTCTATCGGTTTGGACAACTGCATACGCATTAAGATACGCTTCATCGCCTTCATTAGATCGTATGGATTTCCTTCGACCTTTAACTCTTCATCAGAATGTCTCATCCATTGATCAACTTCCGTACTAAGAGGTCTACCCATCATCATTTGACGTTCTTCAAACAAGACATTTAAACTCTCACTGATTTCTTTATATTGTTGATATTCCAACAAGCGACGAACCAAGCGTTCTTTTGGATCTTCTTCATACGCATCTTGTAACTCTTCCTTATTACCAGGAATCATTTTCTTAGACTTATATTCGATTAAAGTCGCAAGTTCCGCCAAATATTCGCCAGCAATCTCTAAATGCAATTGTTGCATAGAGTTTAAGTACGCGATGTATTGGTCAGTTAACTCATTCATATCTAAGTCCATCAAATCCATTTGTTTCTCTTTGATCAGATGTAACATTAAATCAAGTGGACCATCAAATTTTTTTCTATCGTTACCTTGAATTCTTCCATATTTTTTTACCTTTTGCATTATATCAAATAATCCCCTATCTAACCATATCAATCTGATGTTACCCACAATGGTAAATAAAAACTACCCAAAGGTAGTTTTAATCAATCCTTGATAATGCTATTTTTTTGAATAATTTACTTCCACTTTAATTTCTATTCTTTGAAAATGGAATCTATATTTTACTAGAAAACAATTGCAGTTATAAATATAAACCTTTTTGACACTTTCCTTAACCAACTCTTCAGTCAGTTTCCATAATTCTTCAGATTCATCTTTTATAAATTTTTCTTTTCTAATACCATATCAGAACTAATATTATCTGGATTATAATTTGGTTCTGATACTTCTAAAGTGATTGATAAGTGGTACAAGTGCGTCTATTACTCTCGCATATCTTGCTTCAAAACTCTGCCCTGTTTCAAATTCCAACCAGGCATTTTTTTCATATTTAAATATTTTTTTCTTCTGGAAGAATGCTCATTGTTTTATTAATCGATTCAAGTTCTCTATCATGAGAGTGAACTTTATTTTTTTATCATCAAAAAAACCCAAGTATCACCAGCATAAATCTCACCCAAATCATGAATCAGTAACATAGAGATCACATTCTCTATATTTAACTTTTCAGGATAAAAGTCTTGAAGAACCATCGAAGCTATCGCACATTGCCAAGAATGCTCAGCACTATTTTCAAATCTTCCATCAAGGGTTCTGTTAAATCTTGTTACTGTCTTTAATTTCTCTATTTCTTTAATAAAATCAACTGCTTGATTCAAATCACTCATAGTAAATCTAACCTCCCGGTATATTTACCTTGAAATCATCCATAATTTATTTTTTTGGATTATATCAAACAATCTACTATTCAACAATATTAATCTGATGTCACCTACAACGTTAAATAAAAAAACTACCCAAAGGTAGTTTTTTTATCCAACAACAATATTTACAATACGATTTGGCACAATAATGAGTTTACGTACTGTCTTTCCTTCCATCTGTGCTTGTACAGATGGTAAAGCAAGTGCCATCTCTTCTACAACCTTCTTATCTTCGTCGATATTTGCCATGAATTTACCACGAACCTTACCGTTGACCTGTACAACCATTTCAACTTGATTCTTTACAAGTTTACTTTCATCGTACGTTGGCCAAGCTTCAAATGTCAGAGTAGTATCATGACCTAAGAATTGCCATAATTCTTCACCTAAGTGTGGTGCATAACATGCAAACATTTGTACAAAGCCTTCCATATATGGCTTGTAGAGAGTTTCAGCCTTATAACATTCATTGATGAAAATCATCATCTGTGAAATTGCTGTATTGAGATTCAAGCTTTCGATATCACTTGTGACCTTCTTGACAGTCGCATGATATACCTCATCCAAGGAACCATCATTTGTATCACTTAGTTTATTAGACTCCACAATCAAACGGTGAACACGCTCTAGCCACTTGTGCGCACCATCTACACCCTGCTCACTCCATGGCTTGCTGGCTTCTAATGGTCCCATAAACATTTCGTATAGACGTACAGTATCTGCACCATATTGTTCAATTAATACATTTGGATCAATCGCAAACTCTGGATAACGCTTACCCATCTTAATACCATTTGCACCTAGGATCATACCTTGGTGAACCAACTTCTGGAATGGTTCTTTCGTAGAAACGATACCTTTATCATAGAGATAACGATTCCACATACGAGAGTACAACAAGTGTCCTACAGCGTGTTCTGGTCCACCAACATAAAGGTCAACTGGCATCCAGTGTTTCAGTAGTTCTGGATCGGCAATCGCCTTATCATTCTTTGGATCGATATAACGCAAGAAGTACCAACTACTTCCAGCAGATCCTGGCATTGTACTTGTTTCACGCTTACCCTTGATGCCATCTATAGTTACATTCACCCATTCTTCATCTTTCGCAAGTGGGGATTGTCCACCCTTACTTGGTTTATAGTCATCTAGTACTGGAAGTACAAGTGGTAACTCTTCATCACTAATTGCCACGTAGCGATCATCTTCAAGATGAACTACAGGAATTGGCTCACCCCAATATCTTTGACGAGCAAAGATCCATTCACGAATCTTATAGTTAATCTTCTTTTGACCGATATGATTGGATTCCAACCATTCAATCATCTTATCAATAGCTTCCTGTTTATTTAAACCATCAAGCCATTCAGAGTTAATGTGTAAACCATCTTGTGTCCAAGCTTCTTGCGTTACATCACCACCGGCTAGTACAGGAATGATCTCCATACCAAACTTTTTCGCAAAGCGTAGTCACGTTCATCATGGGCAGGCACAGCCATAATCGCACCTGTTCCATAGCTTGCTAGTACATAGTCAGAAATCCAGATTGGAATCTTCTTGCCATTTACTGGATTAATCGCATATGCACCAGTGAATACACCTGTCTTATCTTTATTTAGTTCTGTACGTTCCAAATCAGATTTTGTTGCACATTCTTTACGATATGCTTCTACTGCATCTTTTTGCTCGCTACTTACAATCTTGTCAACAAGAACATGTTCTGGAGCGAGTACACAGTATGTAGCGCCAAACAATGTATCGCAACGAGTTGTAAAGACAACAAAGCTATCATCATGACCATCAACTTTAAAAGTAACCTGTGCACCAACGGACTTACCAATCCAGTTACGTTGAATTTCCTTTGTAGACTCTGGCCAGTCAATGGTTTCTAGTCCTTCCAATAACTTTTCAGCGTATGCTGGAATATCGATTACCCATTGGCGCATATTCTTACGAACAACAGGATATCCTCCACGTTCACTCTTACCATCAATAACTTCGTCATTGGAAAGTACTGTTCCCAACTCTTCGCACCAGTTTACTGGCATGTCAACACATTTTGCCAAGCCATCTTCAAAAAGATGCTTAAAAATCCATTGTGTCCAGTGATAGAAAGAAGGATCTGCTGTAGAAATCTCACGGTCCCAATCATAACTAAAACCAAAGGCACGTAACTGTTTCTTAAATGTCTCAATATTCTTTTCTGTAAATGTAGCTGGATTATTACCTGTCTTAATCGCATATTGTTCAGCAGGTAGGCCAAAGGCATCAAATCCCATTGGATGTAATACGTTAAAACCCTGCATACGCTTCATACGACAGATAACATCTGTTGCGGTATATCCTTCCGGATGACCTGCATGCAAACCAGAACCAGATGGATATGGGAACATATCTAACGCATAATACTTAGGCTTTGAAAAATCATAACCATCTGTTTTAAATGTTTGATGTTCATCCCAATACTGTTGCCACTTTGCTTCAATCTTCTTGTGATCAAATGACATAATCATATCTCCTTCTCAAAATAAAAAACGTCCTACTCTAAGGACGTTATATACGCGGTACCACCTTAGTTTATGATTGCAAATCAATCATACACCTCAAATCTTCTTTAACGCAGAAGTTACGTATGCTCAAAAGGTGAGTTCATGTAGGTCATCATACCGTGTCACATCAACCCACGGCTTTCTGAAAATGAATCACTCACTACTATTCTTTATCACTGCATTACCAATATATTAACAATCATCATCTATTTTTTCAATGCTTAATGATGACAACCACAATGATGCTTTGCAATATCTGGATTATAGTTAAGCGTACCATCAAGATAGGCAAGTACTGCATCATCTGCTCTACCACTAACGCCACCATATATTTGAATGCCATTGGAAGATAGAGTTTGCTGTACTGGTAATCCAAATCCTCCTGCTATCACAACATTTACACCAAGCTCTAACGCTATCTGACACATTATCACATGCCCATGTCCATTTGGAACATAATCCTTTGTATGAAGAACCGTATTACCTTCAACATCATACAAACGAAAAGCAGGTGTATGACCAAAGTGCTGATATATCATATCATTTTCAATCGGAACCAAAATCTTCATATCGCTCTCCTCAATAGACGATTATCGTAATAATCCTGTTAAGTCATCCAGAATATAATCTGGATGTAATTCATCATTTATACCTTGTTTCATCATCTCTTCACTACCAGCCACATAGAATGTAAGCATCCCTAACTGTAATGCAGGTACAATATCTTTCTTAAAGCGATTACCTATCATGATTGTTTCACTTAAGGAATATGGTAGATGCGCACTTGCAAACTTCAATAGAATCTTTGTACCACAACCAAAGTTCATCGCTTTTACACCAGCCGCATACTCTAGCATACGTACAATCGTTCCATTGCCAATCTTCTCAACTTGATCCACCATTTGAATACGACGATGATCGACGGATACGAGTTGGCTGCCATTTCTTAACTGTGTAAAAACATCCTGATATTCATCATAAGATAAACTACTATCCATTCCCACAAAGAAATATTGTGGATGATGATGTGTAATATGAAAGCCAGTATCGGTTAATACCTGACGAATCCCTTTACCACCGATGTAATCTACATCGATTGCCTTTTTATCATGAGTAACGATATACTCCACTGCAGCCATTGTTGAAGTATAGATATTCTCTTTTTTAACTCCATGGATTCCACAATATTCTAACTGATTTAAGATATCATCAACCGTTACAGAAGAACGTTCTGTCAAAATCAAATAACTGATATTCTCCATTTGGAAAGCCTGAATGAGTTCCTTTAGCACCTGGCATGGCTTGTTTTTGTTGCATCAATGTTTCTAATTGTATGATATAGCCTTTACTTGTTAACATTTTCTTCCCTCGTGTGCTTATTGTATCACATAGATGTGGTATGATAATACACGCGAGGAAAACACATGAAACAAATACAAAAGATATTACTGATTTTGGGTATTATATTCGGTTTAATTCTATATCTATTGGTTGATGCATTCTTACTTTCACCAAGTAAGTTTACAGTGCGTTACCAGACACTTACATCGAATAAGATTCCACAAGATCTTAGTAACACTAAAATCTTATATGTATCTGATATCTACTATGGCAATCACATGAATCAAAGTCGTTTGCAAAAATTAGTGGATACCATCAATCGCATTGCCCCTGATGCAGTTGTGTTTGGTGGAGACATCTACGCACCTAACGCAACAATCACAGCTGAGTCTGATGATGAAATAAAAACCGCACTAACTTCCATCAAAGCTCCACTTGGCAAGTTTGCAGTATTAGGTGATCAAGACTGTGCAACTGCAGATATCAAATCACATGTATTATCTATCTTACAAACCTCAAACTTTGAAGTGATTTCCAACAGTTCTGTATCGATACATAATGGTTCATCAGGTTTTATTACATTAGTCGGACTTGAAAATGAATTAAACAGTACTCCAGATGTAAATACAGCTTATGCAAATGTAAGTAGTGATAACTATGTTATTACCGTATGCCATACCCCAGACACTGCATCACTAGTACCTCTTGATACAACAGATTACTTCTTAGCTGGTCATTCTTTAGGTGGTCAAGCATATTACCTCTTAGGAGCCTACTATGCACCTGAAAAAGCAGTCAATTATCTGCGTGGAAAACGCTTAATTCAAAATTCATTTATGCTAGATATCACAAATGGAGTCGGTACAATCGGTGTCGATATGCGTTTCTTAAGTCCAGCTGAAGTTGTATGCTACACCCTAAAATCAACAGCACCCGCAACAGAAACAAATACAACGCCAGGAACATTCAATGATAATCCACAGGCAATACCAACCCCAACCCCCGAAACTACTCCAGAATCAACACCGGAACCAACAGTAGAACCCACCCCTACACCAGAGGCCACACCTACTCCAACCTCTACACCAGAGGCTGATCCTAACGCTACACCAACACCTGTTCCAACCATAGCACCATAATTATCATAAACAACAAATCCACCATCAGGTGGATTTTATCATATCTTATTCAATTGTCGGAAATGTACTACGATCATCCAAATAAACTGGTGCTTCAATCATGCATTCATGTGCTGTTGCAAACTGAAATTCAATTAGCACAGTTTTTGCAACTCCGCCAACATGATCATAGGCAAACGTCACTTTTACCGGTAACATACCAACTTTACTAGCATATTGATATAACTCATTATATCTACTTGCACGATGTACAAGATAGAATGAACCGTTTGACTTTAACAAACGTTTCACTGCTGTAAATAGTTCGCTAAGTGGTAAATTTTCTTCATGCCGACCTGCTCTTTTATACTGATTTACATTCATCAAGTTTCGATTGGTTGTAGAAAAGTATGGTGGATTACATGCAATGATATCAAAGGGCTTATCTTTATAATCTTGAATCCTGCATGCATGTAATTGAGCATCTACTCGATAACGTTCTAAATTTTGTCTTGTTAGTTCAAATACTTCTGAAAATAAATCTACTCCCACCAGTTCTTTCGGTTTTCGTAATGATGCATACAGTAAGATTGCACCTGTATTACAACCAATCTCAAGAAAGCGATGTTGGTGTTTGATACGCAGAAATCGACCAAGTAGCTCTGTATCAGAGTTCATACGGTAGAACTCGTCCCCTTGATTGATAAGAAATTCTGTTCCATCTAAATAATCAAGCTTCATGTGTTTCCCTTAGTTCAAACCAGAATGTTGAACCCTTTCCAACAATACTCGTAACACCATACTGTGCATCATGTGCATCTAAGATTGCTTTGACAATCGCTAAACCTAAACCTGTATTTAACTGATTCCGTGAGAAAGAACGCGATGTTTTATGATAACGATCCCATACGTATGGTAGTTCACTTTTCAGGGATTCCTTCACCATCATCACGTATTTCAAAATGCATCGTTTCTTCATCAGGCTTACGATAAGCTTGTATCGTGATGTGTTGTCCTGCGGCAGTATGTTTTAAGGCATTGGTTAAGAAGTTTGTTATAACCTGTCCTATCTTCACTTCATCCGCATAGATATAAAGTGTTCCTGGAATCTTTAGCTCCACAATCTGTCCACCTTGGGTAATAGACTTTTGATTTAACTCGATAATTTCACGGATTTTATTTGCTAAATCCATATTCCTACGATTGAGTACATAATTGCCTGATTGCATCTTAGCAAGCTCGCTCATATCATTGATAAGTCTAGTCATATAATCCGTCTCTTTAATAATGACTCCTAAATGTTTATCACGTTTAACCGGGTCATTACCAGAGATATCTCGAATCATTTCTGCGTATGCACGAATGTCCGTCATAGGCGTACGAATATCATGTGATACATTTGCCAAAAGATCTCTTCTTAACTCATCAATTTTAGATAGTTGGCGATTTGCTGTATTCAAACTATTGGCAAGTTGTTGTAGTTCTGTTAAGGACCCACCATCAAAATGCGCACTATAGTCCGCTTGTGATAGTTTCACAGCTTCTTGTTTCATACGAATGATAGGATCGGTTACCAAACCCGAAATCATCAAAGCTACAATGGAAGCCACGACAATCACAATCATCGTATAGAGTGCATATTGTCGTGTAAAAAACGTTACAACGCTATCAATAGGCTCAAGTGCAGTATTAACAAACAGATAATAATTACCAAGGTTTTCACGGATATGACGTGCATAGATAATCATCTCCTGTCCAGTACGCTCATTTGTCATATTCATACTGAGTTCGCCATTCTGTAATTTACTGTCAATCGTTGAAAGGTCCAAAAGACCCTGAATCTCTTCGGACTTAGGATCTTGTAAAGCGCAACCTGCGCCTAAACTATCTGCACTGTAAATTTTTGTCCCACTGTCATTATAGATAGCGATACAAACGTTATTATTGACCGCTTCACGAATCGCAGACTCCACTCCATTTCCACTTGCATTATTTTTAATTAATGTTTGTTGGATGTGATCAGCGACGGTACGTACTGCCGCAATCTTAGAATTACGATAATATGGACGAATTAAGCCAGTTTGTAATAAAGCGATAAATAACGTAATGCCAACGGCCATCGTAAAGAACGCTAGCCACAAACGAAAGCGGATACCATGTGTATCAAGCTTCAAACTTATACCCCATTCCACGAACTGTTGTGATGAAATCACGGTAAGGACCTAAGTTATGTCTTAGCATCTTGATATGTGTATCAACCGTGCGATCATCGCCAAAATAATCATAATTCCATACTTCTACTAATAAAGTTTCACGTGAGAGCGCAACATTTGGATGTGTTGCTAGATAAAGAAGTAAATCAATTTCTTTTGGTGTTAATGGAGCCTTTTCCCCATCAACGGTTACAACTCTACCAAGCACATCAATCTGTAATCCCTTAAAGTTCATCACATCGGAATTTGACTGTATCTTTTTACCGCGCTCTAAAACAACCTTAATGCGCGCAATCAACTCCTTAGGTGAGAAAGGTTTTGTGACATAATCATCTACACCTAATTCAAAACCAAATAACTTATCATATTCCTCTTGTCTTGCGCTTAACATAATTACAGGAACTTGGTCAATACTCTTGATTTGTTTACAAGTAGAAAACCCATCTAACACCGGCATCATGACATCTAAGATTACACAATCAAAAATGTGTATTCTTTACTTTCTCGATTGCCACCAGACCATTCTCTGCTTCTTCTGTTTCAAAAACCATTGATTTCACAATACTCACGTACAACTTCACGGATATTTGCTTCATCATCTACAATTAAAATTTTTGCCATACTATTTCTGCCTTACTATTTCTATTTGATTTGCTAAAAAGGAAGCTTCCTCTTGAATTTTAGCATAAAACTGTATATATACACCCTTCACTAGATACTGACTATATTGCGCATAGAGATTTGGCATGACCGCCATATCACTTTCACCGGTTTCATCAGTTAGTTTTAGGAAGCACATTAAGTCCCCTTTACGAGTACGAATTTGTCTTACACTTTGAATATACGCAAATCCACGGTACAAACCTCGATTACTATTTAGTTCTGCTAGCGGAGGATATGTAATTCCTAGATTCTGTCTTAAATGAACGATTGGTTGTTCACCTAGATTAAACCCAAGCGCAGCCTTTTCATTTTCACTGAGTTCTTCTTGGCTATCTTTCATACGAATCACAACCGGTTTGGAAACAAGTTGTGGGTCGATAGATAATTGTGTGCCAAAAGGTACTTGTATCAACTTTGCATACTTAATAGCATCATCTAAGGTATTCAACATTGTAGTTCTACCTAAGTCAAATTCATCAAGGGCACCTGCAGATATCAAGCGTTCTAGTTGGGTTCGATTGATTTTGCGTAACACAACTCTTGCGACAAAGTCAAAATAATCACCAAAGTTTCCGCTCTTGTTACGTTCATCAAGGATTGTTCTAGCTGCTAATGTTCCAACATCTTTGATAATAGAGAGCGGTAAAATAATCGACTTTCCATTGTGATAATAGATATCTGTGGAACGATTTACAGCAGGTGCTTCAATAGAGATATGCTTTCTTCTACATTCTGTAATATAGATTGCTGTCTTGGTACTATCCCCAATCACACTATTTAAAATCGATGTATAAAACTCTAATGGATAGTTTGCCTTTAGATACGCCAATTGATACGCAACTAATCCATACGCAACCGCATGTGATTTATTAAATCCATACCCAGCAAACTTTTCTGCTAAATCAAAGAGATCACTCGCCATTTGATCACTATAACCATTCTCTTTACATCCACTAACATATTCTTGTCTTAATCCAGCTAATTCTTCCTCGTTCTTTTTTGAAATAGCCTTACGAAGAATATCCGCTTTAACGAGTGAAAACTTCGCCGCAATCTGCGCCATCAACATAACTTGTTCCTGATAGATTGTAACACCATAGGTTTCCTTTAAAATCGGTTCTAATTCCTTCGAAGGATATACAACCGACGATGGATTCTTTCTACCTTCTAAATAAACATTGATTTGATCTTTTGGACCAGGTCTAAAAAGCGCTAAAGCCGCAATAATATCCTCAAAACATGTTGGTTTCATCTTCCGCAATAAATTACGCATGCCATCCGATTCAAACTGGAAAACTCCAATTGTATCTGCTTGCGCAAATAAACGATATGTTCTTGCGTCATTTAACGGAATCGATAAAATATGAAAATCTGGATTATTCTTATGAATCATCTGTACAATTTCATCAATCGTTGTCAGATTCTTAAGCCCAAGGAAATCCATCTTAATAAGACCTCTTTCCTCTAAGTAATTTCCAACAAACTGTGTTGTTTTCATACCTTCCGACATTTGTATTGTTGGAATGATTTCTTCAATCGGCTTTCCTGACATGACAATACCAGCCGCATGAATACTCTTATTTTTTGGAAGTCCTTCTATCTGCTTTGCCATATTAAAATAGTTCATTAATTGAGGACTTGCATTGAGTAATACACGTAATTTTTCTTTTTGTTCATACGCTTTCTCAAGCGTAATCTTTGGTGTCTGTGGAATCAAACCAACAATCATATCAATCTCACGCTTCGAAATATCCATTGCTTTACCAACATCACGTAAGACAGCGCGTGCTGCTAAAGTATCAAATGTAATGATGTTGGAAATATGTTGTTCACCATACTTTTGATATACATAATCAATAATTTCTTGGCGATGAATATCCGGAATATCTGTATCAATATCTGGCATCGATACACGTTCAGCGTTTAAAAAACGTTCAAATAATAGATTATATTGTAAAGGGTCTACCATTGTTATCCCCAAACAATACGCAACCAAAGAACCAGCAGCACTACCTCTTCCAGGTCCAATATAAATTCCCTTTTGTCTTCCATAACGAATAAAGTCATAGACAATAAGGAAATAGTCTTCAAAGCCCATCTGATGAATAACCTGCAATTCATGCTTTTAAACGTTCGACATACACTGGTTTTAGATCACCATTCAAACGTTTTTTTCAATCCCGCAAGACATAATTGCGGTAAGTATTGTTCTGCAGTAATACCATCTTTTAATGGGAATAAAGGTATACCTGTCTTTTTCTAGATTTCCATCACAATGACATTCACTAGCGATTTCATCGGCTCTTTGTAAGTCATCCGCATCATAGATTTTTTCCATTTCAGGAATTGATAAAAAATATCTTCCTGTAATTGGGGTCACATTCTTATCTCGTAAGGTTGTACCCTGCTTGATGGCTGATAATACCTTTAATGTTTCATAATCTTTTTGGCCAAGATAATAGATTTTATTTACAGCAACTGTATGAATTCCTTGTGCATTTGCTAGTGCTTTTAACAAAGCATTCTTCGAGCGCCATAAAGATGTTTCCTCGTATGAAATTGCAATGTCAAAAGAAGGTAATTCTGATTTCATCTGTGCTAATTTCTGTGTGATTCCAGTACGATCTTCACTGATCAGTTCCGCGTCAAAATATCCACCTTCACCATATACAATGAGGAAATTATGTTCACAGTATTGAAGCAGTTCTTCATATGTGGCATACTCTCTACCATCGCATAATATAGAAGATAGCTTTATCAAGTTTGTATAGCCTTTATTATTTTTTGCAAGCAATAAAAATGGAACTTTCTGTTCGTGATAGAAAACATCAACCTCTAATCCAATTATCGGGTGGATTCCCTCTTTCTTGCATTCATGCAGAAAAACGCGCAACGCCATGCATCACATGATGATCGGTCAAAGCGACACTTTGATATCCATATTTTTTCGCTGTTGAAACAAGCTCTGGAATACGAATTGTGCTATCCAGTAATGTGTAGCAGCTACGTACAAATAGATGTGTAGTCATATTACTATTATACCTTATGGCGATACTAATAAGAAATAACTTAAGGGAAAAGTTAATGTTGCCTCAAGTGAAAAGTTAAATTCCACTTCTAAGGTATGAAAGTTGAATTTAGTTATTCGCCAAACTCTAGTTGAATTTACTCTTACACTTCTAGTTCAATATAATTGCCTATCCTTCGTGTTTTTAGGAGGAAAACATTATGTTAACGAAGAATTCACACATGTCTTATTCAGATAGACAGATCATCGAAACTGCTATCGAAAATGGTTCTACTAAACAAGCTATCGCTACTACCCTTGGTAAAGACAAGTCAACCATAGGAAAAGAAATCAAACTACATCGCTTCCTTGCATACAAATGTAATCTGCCTCTAGAGTGTGCTAACTATAAACGTTGTAAACATGAACGATATTGTACTCTAGATTGTAGTGATTATGTCCCTTTCAAATGTACTCGCAGGGACAAGTCACCAGGAGCTTGTAATGGATGTGGAAACTATCGCTCTTGTCGTTATGACAAATATCGATACTCTGCATTTGATGCACAGCACGACTATCAGATGACACTTACATCTTCACGAAAAGGTATCAATGCGACAGTAAATGATATCAAGCAGCTTGGTGAGCTCTTATTACCATTACTCAAGAAAGGTCAGTCTATCTACTCTATTCTTCAAAGTCACAAAGAAATCAAACTATCAGAAAAGACAATATACAACTATATCGAAAATGGTGTCTTCCAAGATGTGGGCGTATCAATCAGCCCCATCGATTTGAAACGTGTCGTAAGACGAAAGATGTCCAAACAAAAGCGCAATACATATAAGCCACGCAAAGACAATCGATACCTGATAGGAAGAAAGTACTCCGACTTCTTGATATATATGGAAAAAGAATTCCGATGCCAAGGTCGTAGAGATGGATACGGTATACAACGACATATCCAATGGTCCTTTCCTACAGACCTTCAAATTCAGAGAGTATGACCTCTTGATATGTATCTATCAAACAGTAAAGGACTCCTTACATATGTTGGATGGAATCCTATTATTGGAAAAAGATACTAGGAAAAGAAATGTTTGAAAAAGAAGTTGAGGTCATATTAACAGACAGAGGAAGTGAATTCATTCTAGCTGAAGAAGCTGAGATACGTGAAGATGGAATGCGTAGGACACGTATGTTCTACTGTGATTCGATGGCCTCTTGGCAGAAAGGAAGTCTAGAGAACGTGCATTTTATTGGTAAGAGAGATATGTCCAAAGGGATGCGATCTCCATGCATTGGGACTTACATCACAAGAAAAAGGCAAATCTTATCAGTACCAATATCAACTCATATCCAAAAGAAAAAGCTGCACGGAAGATCATCCATACAGCTGCTCCATTTCTACAACGAAGAAATGGCTAAGAGACTTCATGATTTTGGAATTACCGAAATCGCTGCAGACGAAGTAATTCTAAAACCATATCTTCTAAAGTAAGAAGATAACTCAAAAGTTTCAAAAATCAATCACACACGAAGGGTCGGTATTTAACTTTCATCAGAGAACGAAGTAGAATCAACTCTTACAAATTTTTTTTGAACAGTAGATTCTGCCTACCTTTCATGCGCTCATTTTTTTCTGTAACTTCATCTTCATTCTAACTAAAAATATAATCATTTTCAACTTAAAAAAATAATACCATCTTAGGTTATTGACCCTTGATAGTACTATTTCTGAATAACTTACTTCCACTTTATTTTTTTATTCTTTAGAAGTGGAATTTAACTTTTCACTTGAGCAAAGTTAATGTTGTCATTAAAATTAAAAAAAGAGACGAAACTGCGATATAATATTAAATGATACATTTTTAAAAAGTGAGGTCAATCAGTATGAAAGTTGCATTTGTTACAGATAGTGGTACTGGAAAATCTATTCACGAATACGCAGAACAAGGAATCATTAGTCTTCCATTGCAAATCAGCGTAGATGATACAACATATCAAGACATGGAAACATTGAATCGAAATGACTGTATTCGCTTGATGAAGGAAGGAAAAGTTCTGACAACTTCCCAACCATCTGCAGGTATTATTGAAGAATGTTTTGAGAGTCTCAAGGAACAAGGTGTTGAGTTAATCATCGCCGTACCTATTTGTAATGGACTTTCTGGCACAATCAGCACAATGACCGCAATTGCGAATGGTTTAGATATTAAGATTATTTGTATTGATACTTATGTTACAGCGGTTGTACAAGATTATCTGATTACAAATATTAAGAAGTGGTATGACGAAGGAAAGTCTCATCTCGAAATTCAAATCTTAGTTGAAAATATTATCAACTCCACAAATACATTACTTGTCCCAGAGACTTTGGAACAGTTTATTCGCGGAGGTCGTATGACACCTCTTGCAGCAAAAACTAGGACAACTTTTTAAAGATTATCCCAGTTTTACAAATCAACAAAAAAACTGCAGGTAAAGTTGATACTCTAACAAAAGTGCGAACTTTCCGCAAAGCGCTTAGCACAGCGGTAGATGAAATTGCAAAAGATAACCCAGATGAGAATACACTCATCACAATTGCACATGTCGCAAAATATTTCTGAGGCAATGAATCTATACCATACAATGTCAGAGCGCTTCCCTAGCGCAAAGATTCAGGTCATTGAATTACCTAATGCAATTGCGGTACATACTGGTATTGGTTGTATTGCAATTCAATATTTTAAAACCTGCTAAGAAATGGAGGTTCTATGGCACAAAAGAAAAAGTCATTTTTGCCTGACTTTGATCATCCGGAAAAAGTAGAACAGCCAGATGAAAAGCAGCGCGAAAAATTACGAAAACAATACATACGTAAATTACGTTGGCAGAAGATTTTGACTGTATTTATGGTTTTGGTAGTCAGTATTTATGTCGTTGGTGGCATCTATGCCGTACGTTATGCTAATAAACTGTTAAAAGGAATGCCAACGTTAAACGTAGATGATTTAATTAGTACAGAATCCTCAAAAATCTATGATGGTAACGGTACACTACTAACGGAAATCGGTACCTACTATCGTGAAAATATTCCTTACGAACAAATGCCGGAATCCTTAATTGATGCATTCTTATCTGTTGAGGATTCACGTTTCTTCGAACACAATGGATTTGATATACCACGTTTTACGAAGTCTATACTAGAAACTGTTTTACATCATAATACACAAGGTGGTTCTACTTTTACGATGCAGTTAGTTAAGAATACTTACTTCTCCATCGAAGATGGCGACAACAGTACAGAGCGCTCCGCTACCCTTTCCTACAAAGCACAGCAGATTGTTCTGAGTATGCAATTAGAAAAGCAACTCAGCAAGCGAGAAATCTTTGAGTTATATGTAAATAAATTAAACTTTGGTGATCGTATCCGTGGTGTACAAAAAGCAGCTCAATACTACTATGGCAAAAATGCAAACCAACTTACACTTGCGGAATCTGCACTACTTGCTGGTATTATCAATTTACCAAATACCTATAACCCATATAACTATCTAGACTACGCAACACAGCGTCGTAATAACGTATTAGATCTAATGCAGTACCATGGCTATATTACAAGTGAAGAATGCGCATTAGCCAAATCAATCAAAGTCGAAGATACGCTTGTTGGTAAATCTAATTTCAATACAGGCAACACCCGTTTCGCATCTTATTTAGATGTTGTGCTAGATGAAGTACAACGTATGACAGGACTTGACCCATTATCAACCGGTATGTCTATCTATACCGCATTAGATCCAACGATTCAAACGGAAATCGAAGCAATTCAAAAATGGTGAAGTTGTCAACTTTGAAAGTGACCTTGTTCAGTTAGCGATGATTACTTTAAATAACAAGAACGGCGAAATCGTTGGTGTTGGTGGAGGTAGAAACTATGGTGGTGATGGTGGATCACGACTATTAAACCGTGCTCTACAACAATACAAACAACCAGGTTCTAGTATTAAACCTGTATTAGAATACGCTCTTGCATTTGAATATTTAGGTTTTTCATTAGATGAAGTCTTGATTGATAGACCAATTACCTATCCAGCAGAACAACGTGTTCTTGTAAACTATAACGGAAAAATATGAGGGTGATGTTACATTAAAAGATGCAATGGCAAACTCCTTAAATACCCCTGCAATCCAAACGTTAGAGAAAGTTACAGCCAAGATTGGTTCTGACGCAGTTGTAGATTACCTTAAGAAGATAGGCTTCTCGCAAGTAAAATATGGTAATTATCACCTATCCTACGCAATCGGTGGCAACGACTTTACTGCTTCTGTAGCTGAGATGGCAGCTGCACATGCAATGTTAGTGAATCTAGGTGTTTATAACGAACCACATACTATCCGTCGTATACAAACTGATGACGGTAATGTATATGAGCCGCAGAATCAGAATATTCGTGCACTTTCGTCCGGTAGTGCCTACCTCGTAGACCAATTAATGGAAAATAACGTTAATCAAAACAAGTATTATAACCATATGCAAATATTACAGAGTGGTTATCCAGTCTATGCAAAGACTGGCACAACCGACTGGGGCAATGATGGTTTACAATATGGAATTCCAAGTGGTGCCGCAAAAGATAAATGGATGATTGCGAGTACATCTCAATATACCAATGCAGTATGGTATGGATTTGATCAAGCAATTGATGGTGAGATGACATACTTCCCTACTTGGCGAGACCTGAATACACCTGGGCAAATCAATCGTCACATGCTAGACATTGAATCCTATATCTCTCCAGATACAATTGGAGGTGTATCTCAACCAAGTGATGTACAAGATGTAACTTATCTTTATGGTACATATCCACACGTTGCAAATGATGGTTCAAGTTATGGCGGTAAGACAATAACTTCGCAAGTATCATCGAGCGGTTTAAATTACACACCAACACAATACGCAAGTTCTTATCGCAACAATAGCAGTTATTTAGCAGGACTTAACGCTTCTATTTCAAATGGAATTGTGTATATTAATTGGCTGACCCAAGATACATGTTCTGGTAGCCGTAATATATCCCTCAAAGATAACTATAACAATATTTCTAAATCTGGTGCTTGCCTTGCATACAACAGTTTCCTACAAACATCTGCAAACGGTAAATTCTATGCAGATTTATATCAGGATGATGTCTATATCACTTCAGTAACAAGTAAGACGAACATGTATGCAGGTCTACCAGAATATTTCAAAGGAAAAGTCAAAGCTTGTGGTTACTTTGTGACAAGTAGTGGTAAGAAATCAGATACCATCTGTACAGATGCTGGTTATTATGATCCGGACGCTACTGCCGCAAAGGATGCAAAATAAACAATAAAGAATCTATAGCGATATAGGTTCTTTTTATAAATAAAAAAAGCGAATAATAGAAATACATCTATCATTCGCCACTGTATACTACTTTCCCTCTGCCATAAGCTGTTTTACAGGGTCTGGTGCAACAATCTCGTTGACTTGGTTAATACCACTGATATATAGCTGGAAATTATCCTCAGTAGACATTTTTGTTTTTGTTTTCTTGTTGTCATATTGTGTGTCAATTGAAATATTTACTTCACTAGGAACGAGTTTAAACTCTCCATTTTCCATCTTTTCAAGTACAAGATGAATTTGTAAATCGATAGATGTTATACTATCTTTTTCAGATTCAAAAAGTCCACTATCTAAGAACGTCGATCTAAATGCAGAGACAACATCATAGTTATCTGTTGCGTCTCCTTTAAAGTCTAGAAATACAAATTGTTCATCTTCTGTCCTTGTAAACTGATCCGCAAATGTTTTACATAACTTATAGAATTCATCACTATGTCCTACCTCCGGATCTTTCTCTTCATAAATACCTTCCAAGGACTTTTTCCAGCTGTTTATATTTTTGCCATCCCAAATCCCTTCTATCATTGATATAACTGGCGTAGCTAACCCCTTTGCTAGGAGAATAGTAAAACAGTCTATATCGATAATAGGCCGGTTCCGTAACCCTAAGAAGGCTTTCATCAATGCTATCCTTATAACCTTTACTTTCATCATAATCAGCAAAGTGACGATAGAATTGCTCATAATATGTTTGTGGTTCAAATATAATTTCCCCTTGTCTACCAAACATTGCAAAAACCATACTGTCTTGTTTGTCTGAATTTTTTTGTAGGTTCTTAGTATAATAAGAACTCTCATATTTTAAACTTTTTGCATCATGAAGAATTGTTGCAAAAATTCATAACATCTTCAGCCACATGTTCTGTAGATGTTTCTGCTGCAGAGTCCTCTGGTTTTCGACAAGCAGAAACAGTAACAGCTAAAACAACCGTAAGGAATGTCAAAAAGATAGTTCTTATATGTTTCATTTTAGTTCCCCCTCATCCGAAATTGCATTTTCAACTCCACTAGGAGCTTCTACATGAATTCCAGAGTTAATATTAGAATACGTCACTTGACTAACCATTTTTCTCCTTTGAAGATGAATATGAACGTCTAGAACATGTAAACGTAACTGATAATGGTGTACAGTCTTTTTTTCGATACTGTTAAGTCAATGTTTAATTCTGCACTTTTATCATCAGGAAAAAATGAAAGCGATTATTTGCTGATGTAGCAAATAAATCTGAATTTTGACTCAAGAAATCTATATCAGAATTTTTGATAATGTATTGTGATAGTTTCTTTATCTTCTGTAATTGTAAATTGATCTTTTATTGTTCTGAAATATGAAATTGCATCACGCTGGATTCCAACTGGTCTTTCTTGTTTATCTGTATCGTATTTCTTGCGTTTCCATTGCGATTGAGTTTCTAATTTGTAATATAACTCACCATCTTCATAATAATAATCATAAACAACACCAGCTTCATTCTTAAATTTACCTAAAAATAAGATCTTGTCTTAGGGTAAAAATGTACCCGTAAATTCTTTTTCATTGTGATACGAAGCTGGTTCACCTGGCAATGGAGTAGAATGTTTACCGTCTTCTGTATTAACGATATGTATTTCACCTGTCTTCATTCTTTCAAAGCCTTGAAGAACCTTATCAATCTTTTTCTTCATCTGCTGCTTGCTTATTTGCATTCTTACTATCAAAAGGATTACATCCAACTAAAGTAGTAATCATCAACAAACCCAAAATACTCATAAGTATCTTTTTTTAAAAGTTAAGCATTAAACATGACCTCCTAATCATATACCCCCACAAGTTCCATCATAATTATAAATATAAATCAGAAATATCACAATTTTACGACTTATATTAATCACTCTCAAATAAGAAAAAGATAACAGAATAAAAACGTTGTATTTTTCATTTTGTTTGATTTTTGATAATAAATAAGGACATCTATATAGATGTCCAATATACTATTCTGCCTTTAAATCTCTTGCCATTAGATCTTTCATTGCATCTAATGGTGCTTTTCCTTCATAAAGTACTGCATATACTTCATTTGTGATAGGCATTGAAATGTTACGTTTCTTCGCCTCTTCATAAACAACTTTACATGCAAATACACCTTCTACAGTCTTTTTGTTTTCTTCCCAGAACTTCTTCGCGCCTTTATCTAGACCAATCTGATATCCAGCCATAAAGTTACGGGAATGACGTGATGTACATGTAACAATCAAGTCGCCTACTCCATCTAGTCCAAGATATGTTTCTTGTTTACCACCTAAGGCAACACCATAACGAGTCATTTCCGCAAGACCACGTGTCATAAGACCAGCTCTTGCATTATCACCCTGTCCACTACCTTCTAAGATACCACTAGCAATCGCCATGACATTCTTAATCGCAACACCAATTTCAGCACCGATTACATCGGAGTTACGATATACACGGAAATATTGGTTGGAAAATAAGTGCTGTACCGTCTTAGCTGCTTCTTCATTATCACTTACCGCATTAACAGAAGTCATCAAACGTAGAATAACTTCTTCAGCATGCGATGGGCCAATCAATGATACGATAGCCTTACACTTTTCTTGTGGGACAATCTTAGAAATCACAACACTCAAGCGTTCATGTGTAACAGGATGAAATCCTTTTGCTACATTGATTATGATTGCTGGTTTTGTTAGATGTTTACTGGCTTTTGTCAGTACTTCTTCAAAGTGCCATTGTTGGAACTGCCGCTAATACTACATCCGCATCTGAAACAACAGATAAATCTGTACTTGCATGAATATCATGGTTAATTTCTGTATCAAAAAACTTTGTATTATGATGATTGACTTCAATATCTTCAACTTCACGTGGATCAATTCCCCACATCATAACTTCCTGTTGATTATCGGCCAAAACTTGCGCTAAAGCTGTACCCCAGCTACCTGTTCCTAATACACATATTTTCATTCGGATACCTTCTTTCTAACAACAATACGAATTGGTGTACCACTAAAATCAAATGCTTGACGTAATGAATTCTCTAAGAATCGTTCATACGTAAAGTGCATGAGTCTTGGATCATTACAGGAAAGTACAAATGTAGGTGGTTGAATTGATACCTGTGTACCGTAATATACACGGAAACGCTTTCCATTACGAGCTGGGGCTGGAGTTGTAATCTGTGTATCCGTAATCACTTCATTAAGGATATTTGTAGCGATACGACGGCAAGAATTTTCATATACTTGATCAACAACCGGAATAATTGTATCTACTCGTTGATGTGTTAAAGCACTTACGAATACAATAGGCGCATAACTAAGATAAGCAAATTCAATACGAATACGTTCAATAAACGCATTCATTGTCTTATCGTCCTTCTCAACTGCATCCCACTTATTGACAACGATGACAATTGGTTTACCTGCTTCACAAGCATATCCTGCAACGTGTTTATCTTGTTCACGGATACCTGCTTCACCATCAATGACAAATAAAGCTACATCACAACGTTCAATCGCTGTCATTGCTCTTAGTACAGAATACTTTTCAACAGATTCATATACTTTACCACGCTTACGAATACCTGCTGTATCAACGATAACATATGGTTTTCCTTCATAAACAAATGGTGTATCAACCGCATCACGCGTTGTTCCTTGTACGTTAGAAACAATGGAACGTTTCTCTTTAAGAATTGCATTTACAAGTGATGATTTACCAACGTTTGGTTCTCCAATAACAGCAATGTGAATACCTGTATGCTTATCATCTTTGTCCTCTTCAGGCATCAAGCGTAAGCATTCATCCAAAACATCGCCAATACCAATACCATGTACACCAGATACAGCGATTGGATCACCTAAACCAAGGTTATAGAACTCATAGATATTCATCATACGAGTTGAATCATCAATCATATTTACCGCAAGAACAACCGGTTTTGTCTGTTTCTGCAAAATCCCTGCAATATAGGAATCATCATCCGTCATACCCATCTTGCCATTTACAACAAAGAGGATAACATCAGCTTCATTCATTGCAATCTGAACTTGAGCACGGATTTCTTCTTGATATGGTTGATCTGCTAATTGGATACCACCTGTATCAATCAGTTGAAACTTCTTTCCAGTCCACTCACCTGTCGTATAAATACGGTCACGTGTTACACCAGGAAAAATCTTCCACAATAGATACACGAGAACCCGCAATACGATTAAAAATTGTTGATTTTCCAACATTCGGACGACCAACAATTGCAATTACTCCACTATGCATTACAAAACCTCCTTTTCAATAAAAGGCTTAGCAAGATCATAGATACGTTCTGTCACTTCTTCAATCGACATATCACTTGTGTCAATTTCAACCGCATCATCCGCTTTTTTCAGTGGCGAATTAGCACGTGTCATATCTTGTAAATCGCGTTCTGCAATTTCCTTCGCTATTTCTTCGATACTTCCCGTCAGGGATGTTCTTAGCGATATTCTGATCATATCTACGTTTTGCACGGGCCATTGGAGTAGCTGTCATATAAATTTTCACTTCCGCATCTTTTAAAACAACAGTTCCAATATCACGGCCATCCATAATAAAGCCCTTTTCTTTTGCCATTTCTTGTTGGCGTGCAACAAGCATACGACGTACATTGGCCAACTTAGATACAAGACTAGCTGCCAGGCTTATCTCATTCGTACGAATTTTATCAGATACATCTTCTCCATCCAACAAGATAGAGCCATCTATCAATAATTGAATCTTTGTATGTTCTAACATTTTACAAACAGCTTCTTCATCTTCTAAACAAATATGATTTTTGTAAAAGCCTTATATGCTGTACTACGATACATCGCACCCGTATCTAAATGTACATAATTTAATTTTTTGCTAGACACTTAGCAATGGTACTTTTTCCAGCTGCTCCAGGTCCGTCAATCGCAATATTTATCTTCATCTTATGCCCTACCACTATTCATTACAATGCCATAAACTGCTAGTAATAATAAGATTACAAGCAATAGAATTAGCACAACAACCACAATATTTAGCACATGGTTTGTATACTGCATCTTCTCATTTACATCTGTTAGATTTGCTTCATAGTTATCCAATTGAACACGCATCTGCGTTGTTTCATTCAATAGACGTTGATTTGTACTTTCATAATTCTCCGTCTTTCTTGGAAACATCGCAAACGCATCATCATTATTATTAGTTGTCTTACTTATTTGCTGCTCACTACGTGGTTCTTGTGGATTCATTAAATCACCAAATGCATCACTAAACTGCGCAGTATTTTCAAGCGGTGGAAAACTAGTTGTATTCTGACTCATATAGTCTCTAGAATCCATATGACTAACACGTGGTGTAAAAGCAGGAATCTCTGGAAGAGAATTTTCTGGATTAGATTTCTTCTCGTTCATTAGATTCTTTACTTCCGCCATGATGTCTTCTTTTGTAAGACTCATCGGATCATTAATATGGTTGTTATCACCTGTATAAGGTACATCAAACAGATTATCCTGCTTTGATGGAGTTACAGGTTTTGCAGGTTGAGATGTACGTTGTTTGTTTGATGACATAAATGGAATGTCAGTTGTACCTGTACTATTAGAATATGGCTTTTTGACAGGTGCTTTACGTGCTTCTTGAATCTTCTTATTCGCAATAGAATCACCTTTTATCTTACGTAAGATATCCATGGATGTATTTTTCTAAAGAAGAGTTTCCCTGTTCGATATTATATTGTTTAACTTCACGAATATACTGATCTAGATAGTCATTATCATATCCCGCTAAGTCATTTACAGTCGTAAAAGCACCAGCCTCAAAGTTTGCCAATGTTGGTGCTGGTTCTTTATGTTCAAAAGAAGTGACTGGTTCAGAAATCACTGGTTTAGCAGGTTCTACATCTTTGATTGGAGCACTTACACGGCGGTGAACACCTTCGTTAGCACTCTCTGTATAATCTCCACTTCTGTGGAAATTATTGGCATCAATCTGATTCAATCTCTTTTGAAAACGAGATAATTCCTTGGTTGTTGTTACGTCGTTACTATCTAAATCTTGCGCAATTTTCTCGCGCAAATCTTTATATTTCTTAATACGTGATAATTCAGCCATATGTACATCTCCCAATAAACAGAAATATTATACCATATCCATATTTATTTCACTTACTCGCTTGGACATTTTTATCATTTACACACGAAAAAAGGCGTGTTATTACGCCTTTTCACTGAATTTTCAAATTAATGTAAAAAACCTGAGATACGCTTGTACAGTAGTCTAGTGATGACACTTACAACAAGGCCCTTGATTAAGTTAAATGGTAATACACAAACAAAGAGCAATCCCCATACACTCTTAATAAATGGGAAAATTGCAGCACCCATCTTAACAAACGCATCAATAGGCATTCCATATAGTGTTGAATAGAACGGTAATAGCACAAAATAATTCGCTAGAATACCAACAGCAGCCATTACAAGTGTACCCACTACCATACCAATTAAAGCATTTCTCTTAGACTTCTGCTTACGGTAAATAATCGCAGCTGGCACAGTAAATGCAACACCGATAATAAAGTTTGCAAGTTCACCTACAAACATCGTCTGTGTAGGCTTAAATAATAACTTCAAGATGATTTTGATTGCTTCAATCAGAACTGCTGCCCATGGTCCAAACGCAAATCCACCAATCAATACACTGACTTCACTAAAATCTAACTTGTAAAAGTTAGGCGCGATAAATAGTAACGGAAAATCAAACAGCATCAGCACAAACGCTACTGCACTGAGGACCGCTACATTCGCAATAAATTTTGTTGTTAAAACTTTCTTACTTCCTGACATGGTTTCATCTCCTCGCCTCAAAATAAAAGAGGCTATCTAAGATAACACCTCGGGTAAAAATTGATGATGAAAAAACTGTTTACTCTTCCATCCAGACTATACTGTCGCCATCGGAATTGCACCGATTCAACCTTTCGGTTCGCGGGGTATACCGCCGGTCGGGAATTGCACCCTGCCCTGAGTTTTATCTTCTTTAGTATATACCACTTTACTTACACTTACCAGTAAAAAGAAAGAAGGATTTCTCCTTCTTAGATATTTAATAATGTTTTTAGCATCTCCACTGTGCTTTGCATTGTAAGTGGAATATAGAAGTATGCAGTACAAATAAATCCAGTGACTACTATCATCAGAACAATCATCTGTGCACTTGTCGCAAATGGTGCAGACTTAATATATGCCTGAATACGTAGATATACACCAGCCACCATACCAAGAGTTCCTAGTAAGAATCCTACTGACATAGACTTCGATAACAATAGAATCGCAAGAATATACATCACTGTTGGAAGTAAACTTGCGATAGAAGTTAATGACGCAAGTTGATGACGATAGTTATAAGATACCTTGATATTTGCGATATAGCCACTAATTACCAAATAGATTCCTTCAAATAATATGAATAAGAATGCTAGTTTTAAAGACATGATAAATGTGTCACTAAAGTTCATTCTAGTAAATCCAAAAGGTGAAAGATTAATATAACTAGCAAGCATTGCAGATAAGAAATACGCAAACGCAATCCAATGGATTGAATTACGAATCGCAACACCTATGAACATCATAAAGTCATCGTGATTTTTTTCGCAAGACGATCAATCGCATACGCTGGGAATAACAGTCTTGTTAAGAAGTCTGTCTTTGCAGTACTAATATCTCTATCTGCTTCCGCAATCAATCTTTCTTTACGCGTCATCTTGATGGGCTTAGACTTTTCTTCTACAGTCGATTGTTTTCTATCCGCTTCTTCTGTTTTTCGAAACTTGTAGTGTCTTCTGTTTTTTTCTAAACGGTCTTCTTTTTTTCTTTTTGAAAATCATCTTTTAGCGATACATATTTTTTTCCTGTAATAGTTGCCATGCATGCTTAGAAGATTCTTTTGCTTTATTTCCAGCATCTGATAAGAAAGATTTCATCTTTCCACCTACATTACCAAGTACAGCTTTTTGCTTTATCAAGATTCTCATCTAATTTGATATCTTCAACAAACTTCTGAGGAATCAATTGATTCATAACTGATTCTGACTTAGATAATTTCTCACTTTTATAAATTACATGTTGTTGAAACGGTCTATGACGATACTGCACAACACGCTGACGATAGCTAATAGGAGTATTTGTTCTTCTTTTACTGCCAATAAATCTTACTTTCTCCATGAAACTCGCCTCCAGTAGTTTCATTATAAACAAAAAGACTATCTTATAACACTCTTAATTATGAAGAATCTGAAAAAAACATCGCTTTATCGAGTGACCTCATAATCTAACACAACTTTTTTTATCTGGATCATATTCCACAATAACTATCTCATTTGTCAGTTGGATATAAATATATCTATCTCTGATTTGATATTTATCTTCTAAATTCATTTCAGTACATAATTCTTTTTTTAATAGAGCAATCGCTGAAAGTTCTTCTTGTTGATAGGCATAGATTATATCTAAGTTCTCTAGTGTTTTTGCTTGGTAATTCAAATTGGCACTCAGTACTGTCACAAGTGTTATTACATATAGAAAGATAACGAGAAAATATGCACTGATAAAACCTTTATTGTTTACATAAGAATACTTCATATTCTTGGTTCTCTCTAACATACCGTAGAATCACGCTATCATTTTCTAAGTAAAACATTGCACTCTCTATATCCATTAAGAATATTTGTGTACCTGGCTGTATGATAAGATTCTGATTCACAAGACGTAATCTCATTTCTTCATGTTGTCTTTGAAATGAAATCATAGTTGGTTGTAATTCAATGTCATACGCTACTGCTAGATAATGCCGTAATTGCACTAGCGCAATCTGATCTTGTAATGGTGTTCTATCTTTAAAGACATTACGTGTTATAGAGATAACTTGTACTGTCATTGGAATGCAGATACATACTATTAAAAATACAAATTAAGATTTCGATGAGTGCGAACCCTCTTCTATTTGACATGCTTGTAAACACCCTTCTATATCATTCATCGCTTCCAACAATGACTCTTCCATCTCACGTATCTTTCTTTCAAATACAGTATGCTGTGCGTAATTTGCTTGTATGATACTTGTAAGTAAACCAACCAACAATAATGTGATACTTAAACTAACAAATGCTTCCATAGTAAATAATCCCTTTTTTTATTGAATTGCAAGTCTACCACCACCAAGTTCTACAATGATTGTATGTTCATTTTTAAAATAGATTGTTTTCGCTTGATTCACATTTCCCTTTTGATTAAAAACGTACATTATATTCTTCAAAAGATATACTTTTTGCTTGTTTCATTGCGGTACTTTTGTAAATATAGATATTTATCCACAAATGCATAATATTCAGTATCTGGTAAATGTATGCTCGTCGGTAATAACATCATAAATACCGATATCACAAAAAAAGAAGTACACACATTTCTAGTAAGCTAAAACCTTTATTCGATATACGCATGTCCATCACTGATTACAAGACTCTTCTCGCCATCACAGGTAATCTGCTGTTCTGTTAATAATCCAGCATTCACTAAATCACTCACACTTCCAGGATAACTATCGTATTCTAGTTTATACTGGATAATCGCAGAGTCCGCAATCTTCTCCAATGCCTTACAACCTTTATCGTTTACAATCGTTAGTGTCTTTTTAATATTTGGTATTACTAATAAAAAAACAGTATTGAAATAATTAAAAATAACAATCGTCATCTCCAGTAATGTAAATCCTTTTTTATTCATCGCTCACCTCCTAGATATTCTGTAACATCTGCATTGGTAACATTAGTATCTGATAAATCACAAGCAGTATTAATCCTATCGTTCCATAACAAGATAGTTGTACGCTACGCGTAAAGATACGTACTTGTTTGATATGTCGTTGTTGGTTCATCACTAGATATCCTTCTAGCATCTTCTCACAGTTTGAACCATGTAAGGCAATTTGAAAGAATTGTTGTAATGCATGTTCTACATATGGTGTATGTAATGTATTTTCAAATGATTCGCCTTTACATAAAGATTCGTTCAACTCTTCTGCTATTAAACACACCAAAGGTTTCTCTTTCATATCCAACAAAATTTTCATTGTTTGTATCGTTGGAATACGTACCCTAACACATTCAAGGAAGTATCTTGCAAATTCTGCAGATGCCTTTTGAACCAAAAGTGAATCTGGCACGTACTTTACAAGCAAACGATATAACCAACACTTTCTTTGTGGATGTTGAAACACAATCCACAATAAGATTCCTATAACAATTACAAAAGTCGCTAGCCACGATAATAGTTGTATTAATCCTCGTAAGAAGTAGTAACTTGTGACATTCACCTCAAAACTAGTCATTAATGTAATCATCTGTGGAAAGACAAAACCATTAAACAAATACATTCCAATAAACATCACAAATAACATGACAATCGGATAGATCATATCCTTCATCATCTTAAGCTTTGTTTGTTCTTCATGGCTTGCAAGTTCAATTGAAATCCGCATACTATCAAGTACTGGCAGATAACGAATAAAGTTATCAAAGTACTTTCTATAACAAACCGGTAATAGTGAAGAAAATGCATCTTTAAACGTCTGTCCTTGTTCAAGTTTTTCTAATACATGCTTAATATGCTGTTGATTTCTTTTTGTCTTCAAAATTTGTAATGTATCGGTAAAACTAAACCCATTTTCCATCAAACTTACAATTCCTTGGCATTCTAGTTTATCAAAGCGTGTATTCCTCAAGACAATCCGACGCAATATATCCCTTCTTAACTGCATTTTGTAATTGTTTTTGGAGTGTGATAAACGTTTCGGAAACACATCGATGTTCCAAGGCATAAGCCACCTCCTTCCGGTTCATATATTCATACACACCCGAGCGTTTTCCAGCTCCCAAATTGAATAAGCGTTGATTAGAAATGCCTATCAGCACATCTTTCAATTGATACATATCCACCCCTAAATCTAATAGACGATCAATCGCAGACATACAATTTTGACTATGTAAACTCGTCACCACCAAATGCCCTGTTAGTGCACTGCGCACTGCCATTAAGGCGGCTTGACTATCACGAATTTCTCCAATCATGATGATATCCGGATCATGTCTCATGAGTTGTTTAATACCCTCGTCATAAGATAAATGTTGGTGGTCATTGATCTGTATTTGCACATAGTTTTCGTGATACACCTCAACCGGATCTTCCAGAGTAAATATCTTCTTTCCCTTAGTTTCATTGAGAATGGTATATAACGTTGTTGTCTTACCAGAACCTGTTGGTCCAGAAAATATAAAAAGCCCTGATGTATGTTTTGTAATATTCCTTAGCCATATCGAAGTATCATAATCAACTGTTAAATCTTCAATATGTAGAGTGAATGCTGATTCAGAATACGTAGCACACCTGATGTATTGTGATAACTTGAAACTAGCGCAAAGCGTAAAGATACTGGTTGCCCATCGATTTCCATCTCAAATCTTCCCGTTTGTGGATGGTGGATATCTGATAAGTCTAGATTTGCTTTATACATCAAATAACGAAATAAACGAATATCATCTTCTTTTGGGACCATTTGCTTAACATCCTGTTCAATCTTCATCTCGATACTCAAACTTTCCTTAGGATATGTTTTTAGATGAAAATGGATATCGGTCTCATGAAACTCCATCGCTATTTTTAAACACTCAATCAATCGTTCTTCCATAGTAGTCCTCACACTTTTTGTATTCACTAAAAATACGAAAACTCCATAAAAAAATGTTCGATTTTCTCGAACATTAGTATTCATAGTTTAAATCGAATTTTCCATCCGACTTCTGTACAATCAGATAATAGTAACCTGGAGGCGTCTGTGTCGTTTGATCATATTCTCCATATCCTTCAATATTTACCATTTCCGCAATAAGGTTCTGTTCTAAATCATATAGTTTTGCCACAAAAGTACCTTGACCTGTATGCTTACCATAGATTCTTAGACTTCCTGCATTAAGATAGAAACGCACAATGTAAAGTCCTCCAGAATTTTGAATCTCCGTTGCCTGTTTACTCGTGGCAGAATCTGGATCATCGACCGTTGTTGGTAAATCAAATTCCTTTTCTTTTTCATCCTTCGGTTTTTCAACAGTATTATCAGTAGGTATTGTCTTCTCCTCAATCATCTGTGTAATACGATGATCAACAGCCCCAAAAGAGCTCTGCAAGTAGATAATATCATCATGGTCATTCTTATTGATGGAAACCGTATAGAGAGAGACCTGTTGGGTCATTGTACGTCCATTTTTCTGATACGTGTATATACCATAAACATTGTTACCCTTTATAATTGTCTGGGTGACAGTACATTCATACTGTGGAAACTGCTTCTTTAGTACAGACTCCACCAATTTTTGTGCATCTGCATCTTTAAAATCAGTTGTAGAAATCGAAATCTGATCTTCCTTCGCTACGTAGCTTGATTTGTCTTGATGACAACCTACCAGTAATACCGAACTCAAATATAAACCAATCAAAAAAATTTCTTCATATTACTTCCTCACTTCTATTCTACACGAAACTAAGATAAAACAACTTTGATTTATTCTAAAAAGTAAGAAATCATATAGGGATTATTACGAACTTCAATTCCTATTGTACTTGCAGGTCCATGCCCTGGGTAAATTTGTAAATCATGTGGAAGTGTCTTGAGATAATCCAGTGTATCACGCATCTTCTCATCACTACCAGAATATAAATCTGTTCTACCACAACTAGACGCAAATAGCGTGTCGCCTGTAAAAAGAATATTCTTATAGCGAACACAGATACTACCATCCGTATGGCCAGGTGTATGATGAATTTCTAAAGAAAATGTTCCAATCTTAATTTGTTTCTCATTTTAAATCATGTATTGGCGCATATACAGGTGCACTATAGCCATAATGTCCGGCGTTACTTGGTAATACAAGTGGTAAATCATGATGATCCATAAAAACAGGACAGTTGTATACATCACACAAATCATCCACAGCCCCCGTATGATCAGAATGTCCATGTGTCAAAACAATACCATCAACAACTTCATCTTTGCCAACACACTCCATAATCTTCTTGTAATATCTTCCTGGATCAACAAAGAGCACATGACCATTATCATGTAGTACATAAGAATTCTCTTCAAATTGACCAATTGGTAATATATCTAATCTCATACAAAATATAAAAATAACCAACAAAGGTTATTTCTTCTCCTTATGCAATGTCATTTTGCGTAAACGTGGACAGTACTTCTTAACTTCCAACTTTTCTGGGTGCTTACGCTTATTTCTTGTAGTGATGTAGTTTTCTTCACCACATTCTGTGCATACCAAGATTACATTCTCTCTTGCCATTGTTAATAATCCTCCTAAGATTTTGCATGATGAGTATATCATATTCATAAATCAATTCCAAGTGCTTTATGGTTTTATGAGATGAAAAACTCGATAAAATTTTATAATCGTGGGATAATAGTACTCATAAAGGAGAAAAATAATGAAACGTACTGAAACACGTGCTTTATTTGTAGGAAATGTCCAAATTGGTGGGCAAAATAAATGTATCTTACAATCCATGACAAATGTCCCTGCAAAGGATGTAGAGCGCTCAGTCGCGCAAATCAACGAACTAGCCGCAAATGGCTGCGAACTTGTCAGAACAGCCGTATTAGATGAAGAAGATGCTCGTGCTATTCCAGCAATTAAAGCACGCATTAATATTCCTCTAATCGCAGATATACACTTTAACTATTTACTCGCCCTCATCTGTCTAGATGGTGGTATTGACGCAATTCGTATCAACCCTGGTAACATCGGTTCTCGTAAGAATACAGAAGCTGTCGTTGCCAAATGTAAAGAAAAAAATGTACCAATTCGTATTGGTATTAACGCTGGTTCTTTAGAAAGAGAACTATTAGAAAAATATGGTGGCCCATGTGCAGAAGCTCTTGTCGAAAGTGCTCAACGTCACGTTGATATTCTAGAGAGCATGGATTTCTATGATATCTGTCTATCATTTAAATCTTCGAATGTAGAACTTACGATTGACGCATATGAACTTGCCGCAAAGACATTTAACTACCCTCTTCATTTAGGTGTTACAGAAGCGGGTGGATTTGCGGATTCTGCTGTAAAGTCTTCTGCCGCCTTAGGTGTGCTCTTACATGAAGGAATTGGTGATACAATTCGTATTTCTGTATCTGGTCCTCCAAAGGATGAATTGATTATCGGAAAAGCATTACTACGTAGTTTCCGTTTGATTGAAGATGTACCTGATTTAGTCGCGTGTCCTACATGCGGAAGAATCCAGTATGATATGATTCCACTTGTCAAAGAGATGGAGGATTATCTCCACAGTATCAAAGCGAATATCACAGTCGCAGTCATGGGCTGTCCTGTCAATGGTATGCAAGAAGCTAGCCGTGCCGATATTGGTATTGCGGGTGGTTCAAAATCCGGTATTCTCTTCCGTAAAGGAAAAGTAATCCGCACTGTTCCACAAGCAGAAATTAAACAAGCATTGATTGAAGAAATCGAAAAGATTATAGAAGAACAGAGAAGCCAAAAATAGCTTCTCTGTTTTTACTTATTTCTTTTGAAATACAATTGGATCCGTCAACTTGATATAAACAACCAAGTATCCAAGTGAAAATAAGAATCCCGCAAATACGTCAGATGTATAATGCACACCCAAATAAATACGGCTCAAACCAATAATGATAATCAATAGACTAAAACATGTCATCAAAGTCCAACGCAATTTTTTATTTCGGACATTTTTATAAATCAAATAGATTAGATATCCATAGAATGCCATACTTACCATAGAATGGCCTGATGGAAAACTATATCCCGTTTCCGTAATCAAACGAAATCCAGTAGGACGAGCACGACGTACGATCAATTTTAGTATGTTATTTAGTAGTGCAATCAATACCAAGTTTGATACAACACTGACTGCGATTCTTTTATTTGTAATGAGAACTAATGAAGCGATAGCCCAAACAATCATCAAAATAGTACCACCAAACTGTGTAATAACTATCATAATTGGGGTTAAGGTATCTGATATAAAATGCTTTATTGCAAAATTATAGACAGAAGTATCAATCGGTAATACATGACTACCCCATACTGCTTGCATCAAATATACGAAGATACTGATACAAACCAGTACAATAACCCACTTTATATTTTTCTTTTGAAAAACCTGCATGCATATCTCCTTTTAAAAATCGACGCATCTGCGTCGATTAAGCAACCTGAGGTTTATTACCACCTTGGATGAAGTATACATCATACCAAGTGATAAATGTATAAAGTGTCCAAATCTTACGACGAGCATCCACTTTACCTTGGAAGTTGTCGTCTAATAGTTGTAACACTGCCTTTTGGTCAAAGAATTCACCAACGAAGTCTTTTGATAATTCTTCACGTACAATCTGATAGAACTTCTCAGTACGTAACCAGTCTTTAATAGGAACTGGGAAACCAAGCTTAGGACGTGCAGCCCACTCCTTAGGAATATGACGGAACGCAGCTTGGCGGAAAGCATACTTCGTATTGTGCTCATTGAATAAATACTTTGTAGGAATTACCTCAGCGCATTCCATCATCTTTTTATCTAATAATGGAACACGCAATTCAAGAGAGTGTGCCATAGACATCTTATCAGCCTTCAATAAGATATCTCCAGGCATCCATTGGTGCATATCCAAGTATTGCATCTTCTTGATTTCAGATAAGTTCTTAACCTTCGCATACTTATCCATCACGATCTCTTTTTACAGATGGTGACTTGCGATATTCAGGTTTTACAATCGCGGAAGCTTCCTCTTCCGTAAACACAAGTGCTTGTCCAATAAAGTATTCTTCAGCTGGTTGTACGGCCTTTAATAAATGTAACTTCCCTGGGAAGTTCGGCAACTTCTTTAAGTACTCAGATAACTTATGACGTTTACTTTGTGATAACTTCTTAAGAGCTTCACCAAGCTTACGAACAGTCATAGAGTTAGAATGCCAACCATAATCAATATAACCAGCAAATAACTCATCAGCACCCTCTCCACTCATAACAACCTTCACATCGCGAGCAGCAAGTTCTGATAAGAAGAACAGTGGCACAACGGATGGATTGGAATCTGGTTCATCTAAGTAATATTGAATCTGTGGAAAGTATTGGAATGCCTCTTCACCAGTTAATGTACGAGACGTATTGTGTAACCCCAAAATATCTGTTAGAGCTTTCGCTTCTGTGGATTCATTGTATGATGTCCCAAAACCAACAGAGTAAGTCTTCGCAGGTTTCAAGATAGACGCAACCAAACTAGAGTCTACACCAGAGGATAAAAACGAACCCACTTCTACATCCGCAATCTTATGTGTAGCGACAGACTCCTGTACGGTTTCATCAATAAAGTTTACAGCCTCTTCTAGAGTCATATCCTTTTCTTCTTGATGTAGGTCCCAATACTGTTGAATATCTAACTTACCATCCTTCAAGATGAAATAATGTCCTTCTGGTAAACGATATACATTCTTAAAGAAACACTCTTTGATTGCTGGATATTGGAATGTTAAATATGGTTTTAATGCTTCCTTATTCAATTCCTTTTTAAAGGATGGATGGTGTAAGAAAGACTTGATTTCAGAACCATACATAAATACTTCATCTGTATTGTAGTAATAGAATGGCTTAATCCCGAAGTGGTCACGAGCACCAAACAATTCCTTCTTCTCTGTATCCCAGATAACGAAGGCAAACATACCACGCAACTTTTGTAAAAGTGCTACACCATACTCTTGGTAACCATGGCTCAACACTTCAGAGTCAGTATTCGTTTTAAAGTGATACCCCTTTTCAACTAGTTCCTTACGGATAGACTGATAGTTATAAATCTCACCATTGAAAGTTAAAACTTTTGTTTTATCTTCGTTATATAATAGCTGACTACCACCTTCCAAGTCGATAATACTCAAACGACGAAAACCTAAAGCCGCATCATCATCAATATATTGACCAGCGCTATTTGGACCACGGTGGATAATCGCATCCATCATGTCCTTAATAATCACTGCTTTTTCACTCTGTGTTTTTTTATCTACAAATCCTACTATTCCACACATAGAACCACTCCTTTACACAAACATATTTGCATTAGTTAGTATATCATATATATCTATTGATTACTCGCCCCTTCAACAAGCATTTTTCCAAAAACTTTTTATTGAGTATCGATTCTCATTTAGTATAATCTATTAGCAAGCTTCAATAACGGCGCGTTGGTGAAGCGGCTTAACACACCGCCCTCTCAAGGCGGCATTCACGAGTTCGAATCCCGTACGCGTCACTGCTAAATCGACTACAGTCGATTTTTATTTCTAGTCAAAAAAAGAAAGACTTATGAAAAGTCCTTCTCTATCTTTTTCTTGCACGTTCTTTGTACATAGCCTTCTTTTCTTCACGGATTTTACTACGAATCATTTCGCGTTTCTTCTGACGATGTACACGATCAATTGCGGCTGCACGTTTCTTCTTGTAGCCTGGCTTAACCTTTGTATTCTTCTTCGTCATAATCATGGCTATCTTCTTCTCTAGCTCATCATCTGTCTTAAGACGTCTTTGTCCGTATGGATGCAATGTCTGCCATCCCGTTGTACGATGACGGGCATGATCAAACTTAATGCCACGCTTTTGTAAGGAACGAATTGCTTGATCATCACTTTCTTGATACAAGGCATAACATGTACCTGTAGAACCTGCTCTACCTGTTCTTCCTGCACGATGAATATAGTATTCTAAGTCTTCTGGAAATCCACAGGAGATAACATGTGTTACTTCTCCAATATCGATACCACGCGCAGCTAAGTCAGTAGCCACAACGTATGTATGTTCTGCATTAGCGATACTCTTCATGGCTTGCTTTCTCTTACGGCTTGTAAGGTCACCGTGAATTTCACTCACAGACACTTTATTCTTACGAAGCTCTTCCGCAATCGCAGACGCTTCTTGACGTGTATTAGCGAAGATCAAACATACATAAGGCTGAAAGCCTGGTAGGATTGATAAAATTGTCTCTGCATAACTATGATGATAACAAGGTACTAGCACGTGTTTAATATCTGGATTAAAGCGTACCTTCTCACCAATCTGATATGTAATTGGATGATGCATGTACTTATTGATAAATGGCTTTAGCTGATCTGGCATTGTAGCAGAGAATGCTAGCATCTGTAAATGTTCGCCTAGTCTTCCCGCAAAGGCATCAATCTCATCTAAGAATCCATATTCTAGAGTCATATCCGCTTCATCGACCACAAGCATATTTGCTTTATCGATACGCAATGCGCCACCATTTAAGAATAAGTCCTTAATTCTACCTGGTGTTCCGATAACGATATGTGGTTGAGATTTTTCAAGTTGTTCAATATCCTTACTTCTCTCACGTCCACCAACATATAAACGTTCACGTATTTCTGGCACAATCTCAGTCATGACTTTCGCCATCTCATAAATCTGTGTCGCAAGTTCACGTGTAGGTGCAGTAATAACAACCTGTGCTTCATCCTTAGTAGGATCTACCTTCTCCATGATTGGAATTAAGTATGCATGTGTCTTACCAGAACCCGTACTAGAAAGACCAATCACATCTTTGCCACGTAAAGCAGCTGGAATCACCTGTTCTTGAATTGGTGTTGGTTGTTTGAAATGGTTTTTCTCAATAAAGGCCATTGTTGTATCTTTTAGATTAAAAATCTTCAAATTTTTTTCATCTTATCACCTATAATTAGTATAACCGATTTTATTTACGGTTTGAAAGGACTCTGATATGGAAATCATAAAAGTCATCCCTAGAGGGTATTGCCAAGGTGTTGTTCGCGCAATTCTCATTGCCAAAAAAACTGTCAAGGAAAACCCAGATACCCCTGTCACAATGTTGGGTATGATTGTACATAATCAATTTGTAGTTGATGCTTGTCGCAAGTTAGGTATCAACTTTGTTGAGGATAAAAATAAGACTCGCATGGAACTGTTAGAAGAAATTCCTAGTGGTATCGTTATCTTTACTGCTCATGGTGTTAGTGATGATGTAATCGCAGCTGCAAAAGCCAAAGGATTAACCTGTGTTGATGCGACTTGTCCTGATGTAATACGCACCCATAACCTCGTAAAGGAACATAGTGCAGTTGGTGATATCATCTACATTGGCAAGAAGAATCACCCTGAATCAGAAGGAACTGTTGGTATCTCTGATAAGATTCATCTTGTAACATCTATTGAAGATGTAGATGAATTAAAGAATGTATCTCTTGAGAATATTCTTATTACCAATCAAACAACACTTTCCATGTTAGATATAGCAGAAATCATCGCACATTGTAAGAAACTCTTCCCTGACGCAATTGTCGCAAAGGAAATCTGTAACGCTACTAGCAAGCGACAAGAAGCGGTACTACAACTACAAGATGTTGATTTACTCATCGTTGTTGGTGATGCACGTTCCAATAACTCTAATCAACTTGCCAAGATTGCCAAACACGCAGGTATACAAGAATCCTATCTCATTGACAGTGTTCTAGATTTAACTCCAGACATGATTAATGGACATAAGCGCATCGCAATCACAAGTGGGTCTTCTACACCAAACTCTATCACCGACCAAGTCGTTGACTTTTTAAACGAATATGCACGCACAGGCATCTGGCAATTACCAGAGACTGTTAACGTGCAATTAATCTAAGATCTTCTAATTCCTCTTTGGTAAGAGGTCTATATTCACCTGGTTTTAAAGTTTCATCTAAAACAAGATTCTTCATACGAAGACGTTTCAAATATACAACTTTATCACCAACAGAATTGAATATGAATTTAATCTCATGATACTTCCCTTCTCGAATAATCAGTGTACAAAAGTATCAGAGATTTTTTTTATACTGCTGGTTTATAACTTACACCATTGTATGTAACACCAGATTCAATCTTTGCGATATCCTCTTCTGTCAGTGGCAGTGTATGTTCTACATAATACTCTTTTTCAACATGTTTCTTTGGTGATAAGAGTTCATGTGCCAAAGGACCATCATTGGTTATCATAAGTAATCCTTCAGTATCTTTGTCTAAACGTCCACATGGAAACATGCCTTTATAGTCTTCCGCAATTAAATCTAAAACTGTAGGACAGTTTTTTTCCTTCTGTAACACTGATATATCCAGCCGGTTTATTTAACATGTAATAAACATATTTTTCATAAACCACAGGAATATCATCCACAAAAATCTCTGCTGTATTTTCATCAACACGCATGTCAGATGACTTTGCGATTTCACCATTGACACGAACACGTTTCTCTTTGACAAGTTTTTTTACTTCGCTACGACTGCCAACACGTGCATTTGCTAGAATACGATCTAGGCGTAACATTTAGGCACCTCGACGTAGAATACGATTGAACATTCCACGTAAGTCACGATGGAAGATAGATTTAGGTAGACGGAATAATTCACTACTAGCAAAGTATACTCCCATTCCTAATGTTCCAATGATAGCTACGAATATAATCGCTAATAAACGAGAGTATTGTGTTGGATCAATGCCAATCCAACGTACAATAACATAGATACCATTCATCGCAAAGCAACAAATAAGAATCTTCACTAAACGAATGATCATATTCTTCACACGTACTGGATATGTCTTTTGAATCTTATAAATACTAAGCGCAATAAATGTAATTTCACAAAGAATACTGGAGATAATTGCGCCTGAATATCCAAATAAATAACAACATGGATAGAATGTCACAACCTTTACCAAGAATCCAATTGAGAAGTAAATCAAAGTATGTCTTCTCATCTTTAAAGATAATAAGATAGATAGTAATACAGGTGTTACTGTAGTACCAAACGCTAAGATACTAGACCAGAATAACGCTACCTGCCCATATTCTAATTCCTTAGCGCCATACATGATGTAATAGATAGGACCTGATAAAGCAGCCATCGATACACAGACCGGAATGACAATATAGAATACTGTACCAAGACAGTCTTCTAGCGACTTACGTAGTCCCTTCCAATCCGCATGAACCAAAGAAACAGTGATAAATGGAACCGCACCAGCCGCAAAACCATTACCGATAACCTGTGGGATGGAAGTTAACTTATCACAGTTTGTCTGGATAATACTCAATAACATTGTTGCTTGGCTATGTTGCATACCTAAGCCTTCCATCACAGACACAAAGAAGTTTGTATTCACGAGTACCTGTGAGTTTGCCAAGATAGAACTTAATAGGAATGGAATTACATACATCACAAACTCATGAATGAGTTCTTTAATTGCGACTGAGTTTGTAGATTGTAGTTTGGCTTTTTCCTGTACATCCCTAAAGTGTTTGCGGTCAAAATTCATAAACTGTAGTAAGGCTACCATCGCACCGACACCAGTACCACCAACTGCTGTATAGATATACACAATCTTTGGAAGATGAAGGATGTATACCACAAACCAACCTGCACCAAGTAAGAAACCTACACGTACAAATTGTTCAATTACCTGTGATAAGGAATACTGTTGCATTTCCTTAGCACCTTGATAATATCCACGATAACTGTATAAGACAGATACTAAGAATAGCGCCATTGCAAGAATGACAAACGAGTTCTGCATCGCCGCAAGTTCATTCGCCGAGTAGGATGTACCACCTAATGCTCGAGCTGCTAAAGGACCTGAAAAAGCCAATGAATAACATAGCCATCACAAAACCAGAAAGCATTAATAAACTTGTCGCTAAGATACGTACTAACACAACCGTCTTATAGTCATTTTTAGAAAGATACTTTGCGACGAGTGCTGCTAAAGCAAACGGGATACCCGCACTACAGATTTGTAATAGAATCGTATAATAGTCAAACGCTGCAGAATAATAAATCATATCCTGCTGACCAACGATTGCTTTAAATGGGACAATATAGAATAAACCGATTAACTTTGTAATAAAGATACCAGCAGAAGTCGTTAAGGAACTGGCAATAAACGATTTTTTAATTGTATTTGTTTCTTTCATGTATCCAACTCCTCTTACTTCTCATATTTCAACTCTTTTTGTATATATTGTTTGACAACTTGTTTATTTGCTTGATCACGCCATTCCACAACAAATTTCAAGTTGATATGATCTTCAGAACTTTCACCACTGATGACAAGCCCTTTCATTAGACCTTTCGATTTATCCACTCGATTTGGCACAAGTGATACATCCGTATCGAAGATACCTAATGATGGCATCATCTTGTCATTATCCGCAAACGCAATATCATTTTCCACCGCAAAAATACGGCAATGATACATCTCTGTCTTGGGATTATCTATAATCACATAATAACGATAGGTACCATCAGATAACTGTGTCATCTCTGTACTAATTGAAAAAAATAATCACTAGATTCTAGATAGTTTTTTGTATTTAGAACTTCCGTATAATAACTTTCATATAATTCCATAGCCGCATTTGTTTCTGTGTCTTTTTTTAGCACAGCCAGATAACATGCAGATACAGATTGCAATGACCAATAAATATCTATACATACAAATACCTCGCTTGTAATTATACCATAGAACAGTTATAAAAACGGATAGCCTTTTGACTATCCGCATGCTTTAGAATGTTAATACAAAGTAATTCTTTTTACCTTTTTTAAGGATAGAGAATTCTTTATTAATAGCTTCTGACTGATGTAATACAGCCTGAATATCTGTAACCTTATTACCGTTTACTGATACTGAACCTTGTTCAATTAGCTTACGTGCTTCTGATTTAGACTTGCAAACTTCTGCAGTCACAAGCGCATCAATCAAAGTTACACCATCTTCTACAGCTGCCTTCTTGGCATCTGCTAGACCTTCCTTCATCTCCTCTGGAGATAGAGTCATAATATCACCCTTGAAGAATGTCTCAGTGATACGTAATGCCTTCTCTAAACCATCTTTTCCATGAACTAGTTCTGTGAGTTCAGCAGCGAGTGCTTTCTGACCTTCACGCTTTTCAGGTGCACTCTTAAGAGATTCTTCATAGCCCATAATTTCTTCTGGTGTATGGAAACTAAGTCTCTTCAGGTAGTCTACAATATCCGCATCTGGTGTATTTAACCAGAACTGGTAGAATTCATACGCATTTGTACGAGTTGGGTCCAACCAAATATTCTTACCTTCCGACTTGCCAAACTTAGAGCCATCACTCTTTGTGATTAATGGAGAAGTAATACCAAATACCTTCGCATTATCTCCTTCCATCTTACGAATAAGTTCCATACCTGAAGTTAAGTTACCCCATTGGTCAGAACCACCAATCTGAATCTGACAGTTGTACTTCTTGAATAAGTTATACCAGTCGATAGACTGTAAGATCGTATAACTAAATTCTGTGTAAGAAATACCAGAATCTAATCTCTTCTTGATGGTATCCTTCTGTAACATGTAAGAGATGTTAAATAACTTACCATAGTCACGTAAGAAGGCTAATAAGTTCATCTCACCCAACCAGTTATTGTTGTTCTCCATGATGGCTGCGTTAGAACCCTCGAAGGATAAGAATTTAGCTAACTGTTCACGAATGCACTCGGCGTTATGAAGTACTTCTTCATGTGTTAATAGTTTTCTTTCTGTTGTAGGACGTGGATCACCAATCATACCTGTAAAACCACCACATAGTGCAATTGGTTGATGTCCTTGTAATTGATAACGACGTAACAATAGGATTTGTTGTAAGTGTCCTACATGGAGAGAATCTGCTGTAGGATCAAATCCACAATAGATTGTTGTTGGATTCTTAAGTTGTTCGCCTAGTCCTTCTTTATCTGTGCAATCTTTGACTAAGCCACGCCACTGTAATTCTTCAATAAAATTCATATACTAATCCTTTCCTAGCGCCATAATAAAAGGCGCCCATATTTCTAAGGACGCCTCAGCGCGGTACCACCTTAGTTTACGAATCATCGTACACTCATTTCTCTTTAACGCAGAGTAACGGTTTACCTTTTGAGATAAACAGCTCCTAGATGTATTCATCACCGATACAGAATTCCTTTCACCAACCGGAATCTCTCTACACATGCATACATGTGACTACTCATTCTATTCAACGCTTTTAGTTCTTAGTTGTCTGTCTTGGAGTAAACAGATAACTTAATTCAATGCTTTCGCCCTTTTCTTCGTGATTTTCTTCTTCATTCTGCAATAACTTTGTCATAACACGCATTGAAACTGCGCCTAAGTCATAAGATGGAATGGAGAAACTAGAAATCTGCGGACGTACCATGGAATTATACTTCGTATCGAGTACACATACAACTTCCATTTCATCTGGAATGGAAATATTGTTTTCTCTACTAGCATTTAACAATGCGAAACATTGGGAATCTCTATTTGCGATAACAACATCATAACGATGGTCTTTCATCCACTTTGATAAGAATGCATAAGATGTACGTGCATCAGCAGGAATCGAAATTGCGCCAGTAAACTTCTTACCCCGAGCTTCATATGCTTTCTTCGCTCCAGCAACCATCTTTTCATACTGCTGTGGATTCTTACGATCTTCTAAGATACCAATGTTATCTTTACCTTCTTCTAAGAACTTCGAAACAAGTTCATAGACAGCTTTCTTAATATCGACATAAACACTACTGATACCCTTACCGTTAATCTTATTACCAATCACAACGATTGGGATATTGTATTTGCTTAGCGCATCCATATCACCAGCTACTAACTTATCATTGAAGATAACAACACCATCCACATGTGACTTGATAATGTCTTCAATCACAGTATTAATATCTGTAATACCAGCAGTGATTGTATGTAACATGATATTGTAGTTATAAATCTTAGCTACATCAATTAAGCCATTAATAACTTGGCCTGTATATGTAAAGCTTGCTTCAGGAACCACTAAACCGATAGAAGTAGACTTCTGTAATGCTAGACCTTGCGCAATCGCATTTGGTTTATAACCTAACTTTTCAACAGCAGCTTCAACACGCTCCTTCGTAGGTGCCTTTACAACGTTTGAACCATTGATTACACGGGAAACGGTAGCCAGCGAAACGCCAGCTTCTTTAGCGACATCGTAGATTGTTACTCGTTTCATCGTATACCTCCTACTTCTCATCCTTTGAATGAATCATATTTCTTACTGTTTCAATACCCTTATCTACAGCTTGTTTTGTAGTATCCTTCACTTTTTGAATCGTATCTTGCACATCAGGACGACTTACAAAATCATTTACCTTCGTAATTGTCTTTTGTGTTGTATCCTTGATAACATTTGTAATTTCTTTTGTCTTAGGTACGATATAATCTTTGGCTTGTTGATAAGCATCACTAGCCTTATCTGATACATCCTTAACTTTAGGGTCCTGCTTGAGTTCATCAAGTTTAATCATCGCTGTATCATAAGCCTTAGTCGCATTCTTTTTAATATAATCTAATGTCTTACGGATATCTTCGTTTTCGTTAAGCTTTTTCAGCCTTTTTCTTTACAGCAGACGCTGCTTTCTTTGTCTTATCGACAACTTCCTCTTTAACCGTATTAAAAAGTCTTCACAGTGGTATCCTTCATCTGTTGTAATGTTTCCGCATGTGGTGCAATAAAATCAGGAATCTTAAACTGTTCATCTTCTTTTTCAGAAGTTTCCTCAGTTGTAGTCTTTCCTTCTTCTTCCGTACTTAGTTCTTGAATTTTACGTTTAAGATCCTCAACTGTCTTTTGAATTGATTCAATAGGCTCAGTACTGTCATCAAACTCGTTGAATGTGGATTTTTCATCTTTCTTTAATTCATCAGCCATTTGTAGTCTCCTTTTCAACTTCCTGAACTTGTACAGGAAGATCTTCCTCTGGATTTACACCAGTCTTAATTGTTTGTTTCAATGAATCTAATTTATCATTTGCAAAATCTGTCATCTTGCCAATCGCAGCAGATGTCTTGTCATGAACCTTATCAAAGGTCTTGCTGTATTTAGCAACAGTATCTAATGGTGCTTGAACCTTCTCGATACTCTTATCCACTAAACGTAACGTAGGATCTAAACCTTCAATTGTTTTCCTTAAAGCGTCGATAGTCTGCCACAGCTTTCGTAATAAGATACACAAAAACACCAACGCTACTGCTCCTATAATTGGTAATAGTTGTGTACATACGATTTGTAAATCTTGTATCAATTGATCCATATGATTACCTCTTTCCACCATTATAGTCATTTATGAAAAAGTTTTCAATCATAGAATATGCTATTTCAAATAATCCTCACAATTGATAAATTCGCATTTTTTTATAACATTATTTAATATTTTTCGGTGCAATTATCTACTTATTATTCGATTGTAAGTTTCAACATGAACATCCGTTTAATTATCATATATATGAAAAGAATTTCAAAAAAATAAGTGGTTACGCTTACGATAATTTGTAGCAAATATATTTAAATCATATTTACGGTCTATCATTCATGCAATATAAATTTCTAATGCATATTATAGGCAATTAAAAAAGAGTCTTGTAAATTATTTAATACATTACAAGGCTCTTTGTTAAATAGATTATTCTTTGTCTTTGTTAACGATATTTTTGATACCGTCAATGGTACCTTCAACAGCATCCTTTACATTATTAGCGAAGTTATTTACCTTTTCAGCAACATCATCCTTATTTTCGTTAACAATATTCTTAACGCCATCTACTGTTCCTTCAAAAGTATCCTTAACACCTTCAGTTACTTCTTTAACTTTAGCAGTTACCTTTTCCGCAAATCCTTCTTTTTCTGTTTTCACATCACCAGTTAATTTGCCTACTTCTTCTTTTACTGCACCTTTTACTTGATCGATTTTATCATTCAATGACATAGTATGTCCTCCTTTTCTCGAACAATTTTGATCGTAGCTCTAATACAAATAGTAGAGTTTTGCATTGAGTATACTAATAATATGAGAAAAGTTGTCCCAAGTAGTTTCATATACTTTTTGCAAAGTCATCATAGCATACATATTGTATTTTTATGTAATGATAAACATCTTAAGATTGAATAAATAACAAGATTTTAAAGTTATATATGTAAACAAAAACCGACTGGATAATCTCCAATCGGTCAATCACTATTGTACAAGTTTTGGCCCAATATCAGTTACATTACCAGCGCCCATGGTAATACATAAGTCGCCTTCTTCAAGATGACTACGTAGATAGTCTTCAATTTCCTCAAACGTTGGTAAGTAGAAGGAAGTTACTTTACTTTGATCCATTAACTTCGAGATATCTTCTGCACTAACACCTGTTGTATTCACTTCACGAGCAGCGTAAATTTCTGCAAGTATTACTACATCCGCATTCTCTAAAGCTTTTGCGAATTCAGGTAATAACGCAATTGTACGTGAATACGTATGTGGTTGGAATACAACATATAACTTTTTGTGTGGGTAGTGCTTTGCGGCATTGAGTGTTGCTTCAATTTCCTGTGGATGATGTGCATAGTCATCGATAACTGTCGCACCATTACACTTACCCTTATATTGGAAACGACGATCAACACCACTATAACTTACCAGACCTTGTTTAATGGCAGCGAAATCGATACCGATACTATATGCAGTCGCAATCGCAGCCAACGCATTATCTACATTATGCTTGCCTGGAACAAGTAGTTGTACATTACCCAATTTTTCATCCTTGTAATATACCTCAAAGCCAGGGTTTCCTAATGCATCGTACACAATATTTCTTGCATGCATATCACCATCTTCGCCAAAGGAAATGACTGTCCCTTTAAAATCACCAATTATATATTCTTTATCATGAATATTATGATTGATAACAAGTGTTCCACCTTCTTTAATGCCAGACGCAAACTTTCTAAATGATAAACGAATATCATCTATATCTTTAAAGAAATCTAAATGGTCTGCCTCAACGTTTAAAATGATTCCAACAAGTGGTTTTTAGTTCTAAGAAACTATTTGTGTATTCACAAGCTTCTGTTAGGAATGTCTCTCCTCTTCCAACACGAATATTACCACCAATATGTGCAAGCATACCACCCAAGCTAATCGTTGGATCTGTATTAGCTGCCATCAAGATATAGCTTAACATCGATGTTGTAGTTGTCTTACCATGTGTACCACTAACAGCGATACTGCTCTTGTAGTTTTCCATCAGCTCTCCAAGTAATTCTGCACGTGTCATCATAGGAATCTTCTTTTCTACACTTGCTACATACTCAGGATTATCTGGATGAATCGCAGCTGTATATACAACAACATCAATATCATCTGTAATATTCTCTTTCTTTTGGCCACCGTAGAATACCTTCGCACCATGTTGTTCTAACATCTTAGTTAGTTCTGTTTCGTGGTTATCTGATCCACTTACATGAAAGCCACGATCTACCAACACTTTCGCAAGACCACTCATACTGATACCACCAATACCAATAAAGAAGATATGTACTGGCAAATTAAAATCTAATGTATATCTTTCCATAAGACCTCCATAAATAAACGGTCGACATCGAAAGCGAATCTCTTTCAAACGTTAACGACCGTTTTGATTAACTATTTATGTGAACTGTGATCGTTCAACTTTGAACGAGAGATAATGGTTGTGCTATCTTCAGCAGTTTCTTTTTCCAAATCACCAAAGCTTAGATTTGGGAATAATTGGTCATCATTACCAAAATCAAACTCAGAAGTTGCTGTAGATCCAAACAAGTCATCATCTTCCTGCTTTGGTTCTTGATCACGAGTATTTAGAATATCATCTAAAGAGAATTCTGGAATCTCATCCTCAACTGTAGGTGATGGAATCTTTACAGGTTCACTCTTCTTCACTGTTTCAGTCACAACAGATTCTTCAACCTTCACAACTGGCTTAACTGGCTTTTCAACAGCGATACCATACATAGGTGAAAGAATTGGTGTCACATTCTTTTCAAACTTAGCTTTTTCCTTTTCAGTGAGTTTAGAAGTAGTTGTCTTAACCGCATCCATATCTTTTTCATCGATACCAAAGATAGGACTGATTACTGGGTTAAAACGATATTCCTTAGAAGGTTTAACTTCTTCACGTTTTACCTCTGGCTTAACAGCTGGCTTCTTTTCTACTGGTTTACTATCCTCATCATCAAGATTAATCATTGTTGACTTCTTAGGTTCATTATCTAAAAATACTGAGGATGTTTTTACAGGTTCTGGTTCAACCGGTGTTGTTGGTACTGGTGGAATCTCAGAAACTGGCTCAGGCTGAACTGGAATTTGTGCTGTCTCCTCTACAGGAGTTACTTGTGGTTGTACAGCAGGTGTAACTGGAGCAGAGGCTGAAACTTGTTCCACTTCAGTGTTGTCTTCTACAAATTCGTCATCATCCTCAAATAATAAGTTTTGTAATTTCTTGAGCATAAGGTCTATCCTTTCTTATATACAATAGTATTTTTATTCTATTTCTCTTTCCTTGTTAAGTTATATATTATCATAAAACAAAGCGTTTTATTTATGATTTCATCAATTATCCGTTGTTTTATTCTTATCTTTTTTTATTATCAATATGTGTTTTATCCTCAATCAGTTCTTGCAAGGTACCTTCTTCAGGTGCAATATCCTTATAAAGATTAATTGCTTCCCCTTCATAATCGATTGCGCTTTCATGTGAATACACTTGTAAAACAACATCTTTACGTACAATTACACTACGAGCAATAGAGTACATTTTTCCTGCTAGTTCTGTTGCATCACCAGCATATGTAACCCCAAAAAAATTCACAGTTGATGATGTAAAAAACACAGCGTAATGACGATCAACCTGATAAATTTCACATACATAACTTACCGATTCATCTAACGTATTTTGAAAGCTTCCTGTATTTTTCGCAATCGGCTTTTGTGTATAGATGGATTGTGCAATATCAGTTGAAGAATCCATAATTGCTTGAACATTTAGATTCATCACAAACTTTGTGGATTGATAGCTAAACGCATTCGATGTTTCAGTTGAACGATAATGTCCAATCGATGGTTCTGTATAGTAAGTATAAAATGGTTTTCGATGACTTGCACTTGGGACAGGTAAAGCACTCACTGCTGCAATCTCTTCATCCAGTCTTTCTTGCATAGTTTGACTAGATTGCATACAACCAGTTAATACAATACATAATAGGACTGTTAAAATCTTCTTTCCCATATCTTACCCCTTTGCATTATCGTATCACAGTTTATTTATGTCTGCATGGCTTGGCACAAAGTTGATAAATTGGTTGTCCAAGTTCCATAAAACGTGTTTCATACTCAGTAATCACGTCTTCTGCATGATCTTTACGGCGGAAATCTACAGAGAATTCTGTGAGTGTAAAATCATTCTGTAAGAAATACAATACTGAATCTTCAAATAGATCTTTATTGTCTGTCTTCATACGGATATATCCATCTTCTGTGAGGATATCACGATACATCTCTAAAAACTTTGCACTACTAAGACGACGTTTATGATTGCCTTTCTTTGGCCATGGATCAGAGAAGTTTAAATGGATGACATCAACTTCTCCAGTCGTAAACCACTCCTGTAATTGTTCGGCATTGGCAATGATAAAGCGTTTATTCTCCAGTAGTGGATTTTCTTCCTCTACCGCATGACGTGCAGCGACTGCACCAGCACTGACATCTTTTTCAATTCCTACCCACGCTTCATTAGGATAAAGTTTAGCCATACCGTTAAGATATCCACCTTTACCAGTACCAATCTCTAAATGTAATGTGTCGCGTTGTAGTAACTCTTTCCACTTACCTTTGTTTTCCACTGGGTTTTGATAGACAAAATCTCGATGTTCTTCAATCCATGGTTCTGCCCACTTCTTTTTACGAATACGCATAGTTACTTTCCCTCCGAAAAAGAAGGCTGTACGCCTTCTTTTATTGATTATTCAGCGTTTTCTTTTTTCTTGAAAACTCTGCGTTCCACGTTAGCACCTTCGCGCTTTTCATGGAAATTTGGTTTACCTTGTGGTTTAAAGTTCTTCTTTGGTTCTACATAGCCTTCTGGCTTCTCTAGACATTCCTTGGCAGAAACCTTAACCTTACCTGTTGCATCAACGCCAGTAACTTTAACCTTAATTACATCACCTATATGTAATGCATCCTGAATCTTCTCTACACGAGTCCAAGCAAGTTCACTGACATGGAGTAATGCATCTGTTCCTGGGAACAATGTTACAGCAAATGATTCACGTACTTCTGATACTGTCGCATCATAGACATCACCAACCTTCGCTTCACGAATTAAGTCACCAACAATCTGCATTGCCTTATCAATCATATCCTGTTTTGTATGATAGAATACGCACTTACCATCATCTGTGATATCAATCTTGATACCATCACAAGCAGCAATAATCTTATCAATCTGTTCGCCACCCTTACCGATAACAACGCGAATCTTCTCTACTGGAATCATCATCTGAGCCATCTTTGGAGCCCATTCGGATACGTGATCACGTGGTGCAGAAATTGCTGTTTCCATATTGTCTAAGATTTCCATACGGCCCTTGTGTGCTTGTGCTAAAGCTTCACGTAAGATTTCTTCAGAAATACCAGTTACCTTGATATCCATCTGTAATGCAGTGATACCATTACGTGTACCAGCTACCTTAAAGTCCATATCACCATAGTGGTCTTCCATACCTTGAATATCTGTCAAGATAGAATATGTATCTCCAACTGTAATTAGTCCCATCGCTACACCAGCTACCATTGCCTTAATAGGAACACCAGCAGCCATTAATGACATTGTGCCTGCACAAATACTTGCCTGTGAAGAAGAACCATTTGATTCTAATACTTCAGCACAGGTACGAATTGCATATGGGAATTCTTCTGCTGTAGGTAATACCTGTAAGAGCGCTCTTTCACCTAAAGCACCATGACCAATTTCACGACGTCCAGGAGAAGACATACGTCCAACTTCACCAACAGAGAATGGTGGGAAGTTATATTGATGCATAAATCTCTTTTCTGTTTCTGTTGTTAAGTCATCAATCAATTGTGCATCGCTTAATGGACCTAATGTTGTTACAGATAATACCTGTGTCTCTCCACGCGTAAACATTGCGGAACCGTGTACACGTGGTAATAAATCAACCTGTGAATCCAGCGGACGAAGTTCATCTAATCCACGTCCATCTGGACGAATCTTTTCTTCAGAGATTAAACGACGTACTTCACCTGCTTCCACTTCAACACCATATTCATGTGCTTGTTTAACAGCCTTTTCACGTGCCTTATCATCTTCCCATTCTAACTTCGCAACTTCTTCTTCCATTTCGGCAATCAATTCATCAATCTTGCCGTAACGTTCAAGTTTACCCTTGATAGAAACTGCTTCACGAATACGCTGTGCACCCTTTTCATCAACCAGTTGCTTAACAATTGGGTTGATTTCATATAAGGAGACTTCCATCTTTTCCTTTGCGCAAGCAGCAATAACTTCTTCTTGAATAGCGCATAATTCCTTGATTGCGTTATGACCAATCATCAAGGCCTTAAGCATATCTTCTTCTGATACTTCCTTAGCGCCTGCTTCAACCATGTTGATGGCGTTCTTTGTACCAGCAACGGTTACATTTAAATCAGAATTCTTTTCCTGTTCAACGCTTGGGTTAATGATGTATTCACCATCAACACGAGCAACCATTACACCTGCTACAGGTCCGTTAAACGGAATATCTGAAATACATAGTGCTAATGATGAACCGAATAAGGATGCCATCTCAGAACTAGCATCTGGATCGCATGATAAAACTGTATTAACGATTTGTACTTCATTACGGAAACCTTCCGCAAATAAAGGACGAATTGGTCTATCAATTAAACGTGCTGTCAATGTTGCATGTTCTGTTGGTCTACCTTCACGACGTGTAAATCCACCAGGAATTTTACCAGCCGCATACATCTTTTCCTGATATAAAACTGTTAATGGGAAAAAATCTGTATCCTTTGCTTGGTTGTTTTGCTGTTGCTGTAGATAGTACTGTTGTATCCGCATAGCGAATGACTACAGAACCTCCTGCTTGTTTGGCAATTTCACCGTTTTCGACTGTCAATGTACGGCCATGAAATTCCCAACTCTTCTTGTACTTTTCCATTTTTCTTCTAACCTCTGTCTGTTCTCGACTTTTCAAATTTTCAACATTCCCATTGTATCACAGCCACACTGTAAATTGAATATGTCTTTATTATGCTTCGATACACCAAAGACCATGTTGATTACAGTATGCATAGACCGCAATGACAGGCTCATCTTGATAGAACTTTACTTCTGGCTTTTCACCTTCATCAAAAATATACAACACGATAACCCTTTTCATATTGTAAAAATCACAAAAGGCAATATGATGGTCAACTTCCATTGGATGATCATCACTGGCAATATTCACCGAAAAAGAGTCTCCGTTACGATTAATGACTGGTTCATGCGTTTCCCAATCATCATTATTTTGTACAGGTAATTCGATAAATTTTTCATCTTTGCATAAAATCTCTGCAGCCACATCGTTCATCTCCATGATGACTTTTGCCACTACTTGGCGCATATAGAATATGTAACTGGCGATTAAACTTAGCCTTTTTCAACTTCTCTTTATCAAATAGTTCCACATTTGTTAATGGGCTTTTAATCAACTGTGCTTTTTCTTTCTTTGTCATTTGTTTGATCCTCCATTCTCTTCGCATCGCTTCCTTCTTCGTCGCATGTATTTCATAATACGCGATGCGTAAAGGACGATGTGACTTAGTATACTTTGCCCCTTTTCCACTCTGATGGGCTTGAAATCTTTTCTCTAAATCATTGGTCCAACCAGTGTAGTAGGTATGGTCTTCACATTCAAGAATATAGGTATAATTCATTATTCTACACTCTTTAGACTCTCTACCATACGGATATCATTTAATCGTTTGGTCATCATAAAATTGACAATCATACTAAATAGTATCGTTAATACAAATGCATAGAAGAAACTAACCCATTCAATATTTCTACCAAACATCAAATAATCCATTTCTACCGTTTTCATAATATAACGATGTAATGCGATACCCTAACGGAATGCCAACAATACCACCAATCCCAGCAAGCAGATTATTTTTCTTTAAAGATATACTTCTTTACTTCATTTCTTCTAAAAGCCAAGAACTTTCAAAGTCGCAATTTCACGTTGTCTTTCACTAATATTGACAGTAATTAAATTACTTAGTACAACAAACGCCAATAACATACTTGAGAAAATAAGCACCCAGATAATTCCATTTAAACCTTTGACCATGGAATAGAAGTTATCTAATTGTCCACTATATAAAGAAACACTTTCAACACCTTGAATCGTTGAAATCTGATTTGCCAATATCTTTTTGAGCCGCATCATCTCCAGTTGTAGATAGGGTAGATAGTATTACTACTCGCATCTTTACCAAATATTTCTTTATAATATTTGCGACTCATCAAGACAAAGTGATTGATATACATTTCCGTAATACCACTGACGTTTACCTCATGTGGGTTGCCTTCCTCATCTTCAATGGTAATCTTATCTCCAACATGAACTCCTAAATTCTCTGCTAACTTTTCATTGATGATAACGCCATCATCTGTAAGTGAAATAGATTTATGCCCGATACGTGTACGCAGGTTAAACTCATGACTTACATCTTCTTTATCAAACACATGAACAGTCGCAGTTTCATCAACCTTATCATCATACGTCTTTGTCGTATAAACAAATCCAACTTGAGCATCAGTAACGTTCTTTGTGGATTGTATCTGTTTTAGTACATCTGCTTTGGTTTGATTACTTGCGTCATTCTCAAAGTTGACCATGCCATCATACTGAATAATTTCCTTAAAGTTAATATCAACCATGTTTGAAATGGAATCACGAATACCAAATCCAATTAACATGAGTGCAGTACATCCTGCCACACCAATAATTGTCATAAAGAAACGTTTTTTTATAACGGAAGATGTTACGCATGGTTACTTTATCAGTAAAGCTAAGACGTTTCCAGATCAATGGAATATTCTCCAAGAATGTCTTCTTTCCTGCTGGTGGTGCTTTTGGACGCATCAGTTGTGATGGAACATCCTGTGTATCTGCCTTGCATGCAAACCAAGTCGCAATACTCATCGCAAAGATGAATAACATCGCAGTAAACCCAATGAGTCCCAAAGGTACAACAAAACGAATCGGAGGTAAGATATACATCATTCTCCATGCATGATAAATAATCAGTGGGAAAGAACTAAGTCCCAATATACTTCCCACAACAATACCAATGAGTGTTGCGGAAATCGCATAAAACAAATACTTCGATGTACATTGCCATCTTGTATAACCAAGCGCACGTAGAGTACCAATTTCATTACGTTGTTCTTCAACAAGACGCGTCATTGTCGTTAGACATACAAGTGCCGCAACCAAGATGAAGAATACCGGGAATACATGAGAGATTGCTTCCATTTGGTGAATGGTATTCTTAAAAGTCACACTTGCATAATGAGATTTACGATCCAGTATTGTCCACTTTCCTTCTGCTAAATCATCAATCTTCTTTTTCGCATCCGCTAGTTTTGCCTTAGACAGATTCAACTCTTCTAATGCATCATTTAACTTCTTGGTTCCTTCTGTAATTGCAGTATTTAATTTTTCTTCTCCATCCGCAATCTGCACTCTAGCATCTGCTAGCTTATTTTCATTTGTGTATATTTCTTGCCAACCTGCATCAATCTTAGCCTGACCATCCGCAATCTTTTGATTAAGTATTGCTTGTCCTTGATCAAGTTGTTGTTGACCTTGGTCAACTGCAGCCAGTCCATCTGTAATTTGTTGTTGAGATGTAGGAATTGTCACAGTTAACGCATTCTGTACATTTGATAAGTCATTTGTATATTGTGTTTGTAAATTCTGTAATTCAACTAACCGATCTTCCTTTGTGGATGCGGTTAAAGAAAAGTTTTGGTCAATTTGTTGTAAGTGATTATCCAAAGCAGTTTGTAAATCACCGATTGTTTTACCAGCATACCCATCTGGAAACATCGCATCACATAACTGTCTTAGATCTGATCGAAACATGATTAAAAATGATAAAGATGTTGATGGACTAATACCATAATGTGCAATCCCCTGACGAAATTGAATTTCTGTTTGATATAACGTAATTGCATCTGGAATTGCAGCTAAGGCTGTTGTTAAGTCTTGTTCATTCTGTTCAAGACTAGCCTTTTGGGTATTTAAAGATTGCTGACTGGATTGTAGTGTTGCACGGTTCTGGTTGAGAATTGCTTGTTGATTATCAATCTCTGTCTGTCGATTAACCTTCTCTGTATTTAATATAGTCTGTGCATTGTTTAGATTTTCTTTTGCATTCGCAATCTCCACTTCACCAGTAGTAACACTCGCTCTACTTTCGGATAGTTTTTGTTGCGCATCCATAATTTCTTTTTGATAACTATCGAGTGCATCTTGGTATTGCTTTGTCCCATCGATGTACTTCTGCATCCCATCGTTGTACTCGCTCATTGCGTCTTCTTTAATTTTTGTGCAGTTACTTTTTCTTGCGTTTTCGCAAGTTTTTCAATCTTCTGTTTCACATCCGCAATATATGTTTCATATGAATCTGAGAAAGAAGCTAGATCTTTACCATCATCTGTTAAGATATTGAGTTCTAGATAATTTGAAGAGTCAAAAGGCAGTTGAAGGAATATATAAATATGAATTAATTGGTAAGTTATCTAATGTACTAGTTTCCTTAGACATATTTAAATATAGAGGCGTATCAATAACACCTACAACTGTCACTTCTTGAATAGGTAAAATACCACTTCGCGAACCATCAGGAAGTGATAGTTTTACTTTATCTCCAACTTCAAAACCTGATTTTATATTCCCATTTCGCTCAGCCACGACCTCATGGTCATTTTCAGGTACGCGCCCTTCTACAAGCTTAAAACGATTAATTGTATGTGTTGAATCATACGAATGAATTCGCACTGAGTTGTGTCCCCTTACTATCTGTCGCAATCTCATCCACAAAATAGCCCGGCTCAACTGTACGTATCGAATCTACCTTTTTTAAAGCTTCTATGTCATCTTCTTTGAAACCATAATTTGAATAGATTGTAAAATCCTTTAGTTCATAACTATCATCATAGGAATCAACACTAGCAGCCATCATCGGTGCGCTAGCACTAACACCAATAAAGAACGCAACGCCAATCGATACAATCGCAGATAGCGAAAAGAACCGGCCTTTTGTCGATTTAATTAAGCGAAATACATTTTTTTGTGAAATACTTTTTCGCCATTACCACTCTATCTCCGTTACATCCTTTTGGACGATCATTCTTTTCCATAGAGATGACTTTTCCATTTTTAACATGGCAGACCAAATCTCCCATCGGACAGATGGCTAGATTATGTGTAATGATAATAACTGTCATTCCATGCAAACGTGCTGTATCCTGCAGTAATTGTAATATCTGTTTCCCTGTGACATAGTCTAGTGCACCAGTCGGCTCATCACACAGAAGTAACTTAGGATTCTTAGCAATCGCTCTAGCAATCGCTACACGCTGTTGTTCTCCACCAGATAATTGTGCAGGGAAATTATTCATACGATCTTGCAAACCTACCTGTGCTAAAACCTTCACTGGATCAAGCGGATCTTTACAAATTTCAGAAGCTAATTCTACATTTTCTAAAGCAGTAAGATTCTGTACTAAGTTATAGAACTGGAAGACAAAACCAATATCAAAACGGCGGTAATCCGTTAACTCCTTCTCGTTCATCGCATCAACGTGTTTACCATCTACAATAACAGATCCACTTGTGACAGTATCCATTCCGCCTAGAATATTTAGAATGGTACTCTTACCAGCACCACTAGCACCGGCCACAATAACAACTTGTCCCTTTTTCCACTTCAAAGTTGACACCATCCAATGCATGAATATCAATTTCACCAACATGATATGTTTTTCTAACTTCTTGAAATGTAATATAGCTCATGTCTTATGTCTCTTTTCCTATCTAATTGTACACCTGAAGTACAAAAAAAGCAGTTCAATGACTGCTTTCACAATTACTTTCTTAATCCTAACTTCTGAACTAATTCACGGTAACGGTTAACATCATGCTTCTTGAGGTAGTCAAGCATCTTTCTTCTACGACCAACCATCTTTTAATAGACCACGGTTAGAAGAATAGTCCTTCTTATTAGCCTGCATGTGTACTGTTAATGAGTTGATCTGATGTGTTAATAGAGCAACCTGTACTTCAACAGAACCTGTGTCGCCTTCCTTACGTCCAAAATCTTTAGCAATCTGTGCTACTGTTTCCTTTGTTAACATTTTATTTTCCTCTTTCTTTCTATAGAACTTCCAAACCGAGCATAACTTTTGAGGATACGTCATCCCCAGCAAGAAAGCCTTTAGATAATAGCATACAATCGCTCTGTATGCAATATATAATACCGATTGGTACTACATAAACTCTAATCCCTCAAGTGAAAAGTTAAATTCCACTTCTAAGGTATGAAAGTTGAATTTAGTTATTCACCAAACTCTAGTTGAATTTACTCTTACACTTCTAGTTCAATATAATTGCCTATCCTTCGTGTTTTTAGGGAGGAAAACATTATGTTAACGAAGAATTCACACATGTCTTATTCAGATAGACAGATCATCGAAACTGCTATCGAAAATGGTTCTACTAAACAAGCTATCGCTACTACCCTTGGTAAAGACAAGTCAACCATAGGAAAAGAAATCAAACTACATCGCTTCCTTGCATACAAATGTAATCTGCCTCTAGAGTGTGCTAACTATAAACGTTGTAAACATGAACGATATTGTACTCTAGATTGTAGTGATTATGTCCCTTTCAAATGTACTCGCAGGGACAAGTCACCAGGAGCTTGTAATGGATGTGGAAACTATCGCTCTTGTCGTTATGACAAATATCGATACTCTGCATTTGATGCACAGCACGACTATCAGATGACACTTACATCTTCACGAAAAGGTATCAATGCGACAGTAAATGATATCAAGCAGCTTGGTGAGCTCTTATTACCATTACTCAAGAAAGGTCAGTCTATCTACTCTATTCTTCAAAGTCACAAAGAAATCAAACTATCAGAAAAGACAATATACAACTATATCGAAAATGGTGTCTTCCAAGATGTGGGCGTATCAATCAGCCCCATCGATTTGAAACGTGTCGTAAGACGAAAGATGTCCAAACAAAAGCGCAATACATATAAGCCACGCAAAGACAATCGATACCTGATAGGAAGAAAGTACTCCGACTTCTTGATATATATGGAAAAGAATTCCGATGCCAAGGTCGTAGAGATGGATACGGTATACAACGACATATCCAATGGTCCTTTCCTACAGACCTTCAAATTCAGAGAGTATGACCTCTTGATATGTATCTATCAAACAGTAAAGGACTCCTTACATATGTTGGATGGAATCCTATTATTGGAAAAGATACTAGGAAAAGAAATGTTTGAAAAAGAAGTTGAGGTCATATTAACAGACAGAGGAAGTGAATTCATTCTAGCTGAAGAAGCTGAGATACGTGAAGATGGAATGCGTAGGACACGTATGTTCTACTGTGATTCGATGGCCTCTTGGCAGAAAGGAAGTCTAGAGAACGTGCATTTATTGGTAAGAGATATGTCCAAAGGGATGCGATCTCCATGCATTGGGACTTACATCACAAGAAAAGGCAAATCTTATCAGTACCAATATCAACTCATATCCAAAAGAAAAGCTGCACGGAAGATCATCCATACAGCTGCTCCATTTCTACAACGAAGAAATGGCTAAGAGACTTCATGATTTTGGAATTACCGAAATCGCTGCAGACGAAGTAATTCTAAAACCATATCTTCTAAAGTAAGAAGATAACTCAAAAGTTTCAAAATCAATCACACACGAAGGGTCGGTATTTAACTTTCATCAGAGAACGAAGTAGAATCAACTCTTACAAATTTTTTTGAACAGTAGATTCTGCCTACCTTTCATGCGCTCATTTTTTTCTGTAACTTCATCTTCATTCTAACTAAAAATATAATCATTTTCAACTTAAAAAAATAATACCATCTTAGGTTATTGACCCTTAATAGTACTATTTCTGAATAACTTACTTCCACTTTATTTTTTTATTCTTTAGAAGTGGAATTTAACTTTTCACTTGAGCATAAACTCTAATCCAAGTCTGATTACAAGTCTTTCTCGAAAAATAGTAATGTATATGTTTCCCTGGAATAACATTATAGAAATAAATCGAATCATCTTTAAACTTTTTCACCTGTATGTAAAGATGAAAAACATTAGTGTTCCTGTGTCAACTGTATATCCAGCACTATCAATTAATTTATAACCTATACTGTCATAAGTTATATTATCGCTACCACTGAGTTTTTCTCCATATACAGTAAAGCTTATTGATGGAGTTAAATCTTTTGAGTAGTTATATTCAACAGACTGTATCTGAATAACTGATGGTACATCTTCAAAATAATTATACGAATTGAGATCTAATGGAAAAGTATTGAATTGAACATGTACATCTTTTAATGGTAATCCCGATAACACTTCACAGTTTACTTCATCAAATGCAAATTCATTAGATTGATATACTGAAAAAAATAAACCTTGCCATGGTTCGATTTTCCAGCTGTAATTTCAGATTCTGAAATTTTTAACATTTGCAAGATACTGTTCCCCTCGCACCTTGCTAGTATAATAATCAAAAATCACTAACAGAAACATTTTTTAGTCCCTGTATAAACAACTTCATTTTCATCATTTTACAATACGTATATCTACTGTTGCATCTGATGCGATTAGTTTATCATTTTTATCAGCAAGCCCAAAAAAACAGACTGTAATCATTGGTATGCTCATTATACTGAAAAGACCAGTCAACCAGTGTATCCACTTTAGGTTTTAACATTGAGCAGCCGCTCAAAAAAACAATGCAAAAATGATTCCAAAAAAATACTAATTAGCTTTTTCATAACCCTTCCCCTTTGTACGAACTCCTCATTATAGTTTTGTATACATAATAAAAATATGAGATCGATTAATACTCTGACTTTTAGTAATATAATCAATATTTCCAGATTGATTATATAATATATATGTGTCTTATTTCTACATTTTTCAAAATTAAAAACCCATTTCTATATGCTAAATCATATAATGCATGGGCTTTTTAATAAATTGATTCAATTGTTTTTAGAAGCATTCATTTGTATACTACATAAACTCTACTAAGATACTATTTAGGATTTCAAATCCTTTTTCACTACAACGAAGATGGTTTTTCTCAAGGATGAGCTTTCCTTCGTTAAGTAACTTATTAATCTGAGTACGATAGACTTCTACTGCAGATGTATGGAATCTTTCTTCAAACAGTTGGATATTCATTCCTTCTTTCAAACGTAATCCCATCATGACTGCCTCAAACATTTGATCTTGAGGAGCCAATTCGATTGTGTCTTTGATAGATGAATCTTCGATGTATCTTCTTACGTTCTTTGGAATATCATAACGTGTGCTTCCTTCTAGACCACTTGCACCGCAGCCGATTCCATAGAAGTCTTGGTAGTTCCAATATGCACAGTTATGCATTGAAATCATATCTTCTTTTGCAAAGTTACTGATTTCATATTGCACAAAGCCATACTTCGGCAGCATCTTACAAATCCACTCATACATATCTGCTTCCATATCATCATCAAGGTGTTCATATCCCTTTTTCGCAAAAACCGTATTTGGCTCTATCGTTAAAGAATATAACGATAGATGTGTAGGTTCTAATGCAATCGCATCCTGCAAAGACTTCTCTAATGATTCCATTGTCTGTGTAGGCAAAGAATACATTAAATCTAGTGAGATGTTATCAATATCATACTTACGTAATAGTTTCATTGTTTCTGCGACATCTTCTAATCGATGATGTCGGTTCATCATCTGTAGTAATCTTTCATCTGATGTTTGAAAGCCTATGCTTGCACGGTTTACACCGTGTTTTTGTAATATCTTTGCTTTGTCTTCATCAAACGTTTCCGGATTAATTTCAATCGTATATTCCTGCACCATGCTTGCATAAGGATCCAACAAGCAAAGCAATTGATCTAGTTGTGATGAAGATAGTGCAGTTGGTGTACCACCACCGATATAGATTGTTTCTAGATTCTCATTGAGATGACGGTTTTGAATATCGGCTTTGATTGTGTCTAACCATTGATTTGCGACTGTTTCTTGATAGCCTACGTGACAGAAATCACAATATGAACAAATCGTTCTACAGAATGGTACATGCAAGTAGAGATGCTTTGGTTTAGTTATCATCATCCATTGATAGAACAGACATAAACGCTTCCTGTGGAATCTCTACAGATCCTACTGCCTTCATTCTCTTCTTTCCTTCTTTTTGTTTCTCTAGAAGTTTCTTCTTACGAGAGATATCACCACCATAACACTTGGCAAGTACATTTTTACGCAAGGATTTGATATTTGTTCTAGCGATGATCTTACCACCGATGGCAGCCTGTACAGGAATCTCGAATTGTTGCTTAGGGATGAGTTCCTTTAGCTTCACTGTAATTGCAGAACCACGTGCATACGCTTCTGAGCGGTGAATAATCACGGATAGTGCATCGACATTTTCACCATTTAATAGAATATCCATGCGCACAAGATCCTGTGCACGATAGCCAATGAGTTCATAGTCCAATGAAGCATAGCCCTTTGAACATGACTTTAACTTATCAAAGAAGTCAAAGATAATTTCTGAAAGTGGTAATTCATAGATAATCATGTTTCTACCAGTATCGATGATTTCCATTGTCTGATAGATACCGCGCTTATTCTGGCATAAGTCCATGATGGCACCGATATAGGTATCTGGAACCATAATACTTGCCTTTACATATGGCTCTTCAACACGGTCAATTCTTGCCGCATCTGGCATTCTAGCTGGGTTATCAATTTCAATCATTGAGCCATCTGTTAGATAGACATGATAAATAACGGATGGTGCAGTTGCGATAAGGTCAAGGTTATATTCTCTTTCCAAACGCTCCTGAATAACATCCATATGTAGAAGTCCTAAGAAACCACAACGATAACCAAAGCCTAAGGCTTGGGATGTCTCTGGTTCATACTGTAAGGATGCGTCATTTAACTGTAGTTTATCTAATGCTTCACGTAAATCACCATACTTTGCGGCATCAGTCGGATATAGACCGCAATATACCATTGGGTTTAACTTACGATATCCAGATAAAGGTTTCTCTGCTGGATTATCTACTTTTGTCACAGTATCACCGACACGTACATCTTGGATGGACTTAATAGAAGCCGCAAACCAACCTACGTCACCGCACATTAACGTGTTCATCTTTACTTCACGTGGATTGCGAATACCCACTTCTAGTACTTCATATTCTGCGCCAGTTGCCATAAAGCGAATCTTATCACCCACTGAAAGATTACCCTCGCGGATACGTATGAGTGCTATGATACCACGATATGGGTCATAGAAAGAGTCGAACACCAATGCTTGTAATGGTGCGTTTTCATCTCCACTTGGTGCGGGAATTTGAGATACAATCTGTTCTAAAACTTTATCAACGTTTAATCCACTTCGTGCAGAGATAAGTGGCGCATTACTACAATCCAAACCGATAATATCTTCAATCTCACGGATAGTAACATCAGGTTGCGCATTCATCATGTCTACTTTATTGATGACAGGTAGGATTTCTAGATTATTATCTAAAGCTAAATAGGTATTTGCGAGTGTTTGTGCTTGTACGCCTTGGGTAGAGTCAACGACTAAAATCGCACCCTCACAAGCAGCTAGTGAGCGTGATACTTCATATGTAAAGTCGACATGGCCTGGTGTATCAATCAAGTTAAAAAGATACTCCTGTCCATCTTTTGCGGTATAGCTTAGCTGTACTGCATTCAGCTTAATTGTGATACCACGTTCTCTTTCTAGGTCCATTTCATCCAGAAGCTGTGCTTTCATATCACGTTCTTTTACCGTTTCTGTCATTTCAAGAATACGGTCTGCCAATGTCGATTTACCATGGTCGATATGGGCAATAATACAGAAATTTCGTATATGCTTTTGGTCCATTTACTCAAATACCTTCCCTATCATATTTCTACCAGCACCATTGGCATAAGCATCTGCTGTCATTCTGCTCTTGCCTTCTGGCTGTAGTTCATAAACTTCGATAATACCGCCAATACTTGCAACTTCCATCGCGTGATTCTTAAAACCTAAGATTTCTCCAGGTTTTGATTGATGGTCTTCTTTTCTCATTCTAACTTTGCAGAACTTGATGCGCTTTCCATCAACTACACCATATGGCATTGGCCAATCAATCAAACCACGAATGTGGTTATACAGAGTTTGTACATCTTCAACTGCAAACTGTACTTTCTCTTCTTCCTTTGTAATATTTAATCCAAGGATTACTTGACTATCATCCTGTGGTTCTCCCACTAATTTTCCTGCAATGTAATCTTCTAAATTATCCTTTACTAATTGCTTACTTAATACTAGTAAACGCTGATTTAATTCTGCCATCGTTTCATCTTTACCAAGTGGTGTTGTAGCTCTAGCATAGATATCTCCTGCATCCATGGCCTTTGTCATTTGGATTAGACTTACACCAGTTTCTGTTTCACCACCCATAACTGCGTGATGGATTGGTGCACCTCCACGATATTTTGGTAAAAGTGATGGATGTACATTAATACAACCAAGCCGTGGATATTCTAATATGCGTACTGGTACAAATTGTCCATACGCACAAGTTAAGATTAACTCTGGTTCATATCGTAACACATCGTCCACATGTTCCTTCAAGAGATCAGGTTGAATCACTGGAATCTGATATTGATCAGCTAAAGCATGTGTTGGTGTTATTTGGATGGTATGTTTTCTACCAACCGGTTTATCTGGTTGGGAAACAACGGCTACGACGTTATATCCTTCATCGATTAAGGTCTGTAATATACCGCTGGCAAATTCTGTTGTACCAAAAAATATAATTCGTGTCTGTTTCATCTCTCATACCTCCACCGTGATATTATACCCTACTTTTTTGGGGTTTTCATTGCATTTTACACTTCACTTTGATATAATCCTAATGCTAATAAGTGGACAGGAGGTGTACTCATGGCAAATATCAAGTCACAGAAGAAGCGCGCACTAACTAATCTGAAAAGACAGAATGCGAAGGCTGGACAGAAGAGCGAACTAAAGACAGCAATCAAGAAGGTTCTTTTAGCTGTAGAAGCTAAGGACGTTGAAGCTGCTACTGCTGCTTACAACACAGCAAATAAGTGCTTAGACAAGGCAGTTGTATCTCATATCAAGAATAACAACTATGCTGCTCGTCAGAAGTCAAGACTCGCTAAGGCTGTCAATTCCATTCAGAAATAAAAAACGTGGCTCTAAGAACCGCGTTTTTATTTTGCCTCTAACCAATACTTCTTTTGTTGTAATAATTCTTTACGATAGTCATCATCATGTGGATATTTTGCTAAAACCCCATCAATAAATGCAATCTGTCTATCACAATAGGAAAGATATTCTTTCCCTTTTTTTTGTTGGAGATAAACTCCACAGAGGATTTCATCATCACGATATGATTTATGATAATCTGTTGTAAAACTAATTGCGATATAATCAAAATCACGCTCTGTAATTAACTCTTCTTGATCAATCGTATAGTGATGATCACTAATCCATTTCCGTAATAGCTCTGGTTTACGATTGACTTCGACAATCAACTGTTTACATGTACGTAAACGTTTTTCCCCTGCAGTTTCTAAGATATCTTTTGCGGTATAGTAGCCCATACCTGCAATCACTACAACATCGACGTCTTGTGGTACATGTTCAAAGCCATTGGATAAGATTGTTTCAATTTGACCATCAAGGTTTTCCGCTTGGATATTGCGTTTGGCAATTTCTAATGGTCCCTTTGCAATATCACAAGCGTAGGCTTTTTGTACCTTTTTATGTTTGATTGCTAGGATAGGAAGAAAGGCATGGTCTGTACCAATATCTGCCAAGACCACGCCTTTGTCTATCATATCCGCAATTTTCTGGATACGTAAATTCATCTTATTTGTCAAAGAAATCCTTTAATCTCTTTGAGCGTGATGGATGTTTCAATTTACGTAGTGCTTTTGCTTCAATCTGACGAATACGTTCACGTGTAACGTTGAATTCACGTCCTACCTCTTCCAGTGTACGTGTACGTCCATCATATAAACCAAAACGTAAGCGTAATACCTTTTCTTCACGTTCTGTTAGACCACTGAGAACGCTATTGATTTCATCCTTCAATAACTGATTACTTGCGTATTGATCAGGACTGAGTGCTTCCTTATCTTCAATAAAGTCACCTAAGTGAGAATCATCCTCTTCACCAATTGGTGTTTCAAGTGATACAGGTTCTAGGGCAATCTTTTGGATTTCTCTTACCTTTTCAGGAGAGATACCTTCCATACGTTGGCTGATTTCTTCTGCTGAAGGATCACGTCCTAATTCCTGTACCAATTGACGCTGTACACGTGTTAACTTATTGATTGTTTCTACCATGTGTACTGGAATACGAATTGTTCTAGCTTGGTCTGCAATCGCACGTGTAATGGCCTGACGAATCCACCATGTAGCGTATGTAGAGAACTTGAATCCCTTAGTATAGTCGAACTTTTCAACTGCCTTTACAAGACCCATGTTACCTTCCTGGATTAGATCTAGGAATAACATACCTCTACCAACATATTTCTTAGCGATAGATACAACCAAACGTAAGTTACTGGAGATTAAGATATTTCTGGCTTCTTCATCGCCCTCTTCAATACGTTTTGCAATCTCAGGTTCATCTTCTGGCTTTAAGAGTGGTACACGACCAATTTCCTTTAAGTACATCTTAACAGGGTCATTTAACTGTACATTACCACCTGTAGAGAATGATGATAAGTCAAGTAGACTAGATAAAGGTTTTTCTTCATCATCGTCATCAAGATCAGGATCTTTATTGTCATCATCTTCATCTTCTACATCATCAACGTCATCGTCTAGTAAGTCTAGATCATCGTCATCTGTAGCGGTGAGTTCTTCAATATCATCGTCTTCAACAATTTGAATGTTCTCTGTATTGAACCAATCCCAAAGTTCATCCATGTCATCGTCAGACATATCTAAATGCTCTAAGGATGACATGACATCCTTCTGTGCAATAGAACCGTTCTTCTTCGCAATTTCCTTATAATCTTCTTTGAGTTCATCAAGGTTCTTTAATTCTTTTACCTTGCCTGAACGCTTGTATGTTTCAATTTCTTTTGTGTCTTTCTTGTCGTCTTTCACTTTTGTTTTTTTCTCTTTCACTTCTTTTGTCTTCTTAGGAGTTTTTTCTTCAGTCTCAACTCCCTTTGTCTTTTTGGAAGTTGCTTTTTCTACTACAACTTCCTCTTTTTCTTTCTTTGAAGCTTTCGTAGTTTTACTTGTTTCCTTCTTCATCGAGATACCTCCTCAGTTCTTGAATGCACTTTTGGTATTTTTCCATTAGTGCTTTTTGACTCATATCGTTAAGACCGGCTTGTGAGAGTTGTTCATAATACGCATCTCTCTCCTTCTGCAATGTTGTAATTTTTACCTTGCGAATGGCTCCTTTTAGGACCGCTTCGTCATAGTCGATATCATATGCAGGCATGGATACCAGTCTTGTTAGTAAATCCTTTACTTCTTGCTTATCCGTACGGTCAATTAAATGACTTGGATCAGCATCTTGAAATGTATGTAAACCATCAATAATTAACATTGCTAGTAACTTATGTGTCTTGTCATTTAGATACCCTAGCTCAACTTCAAATGTATGGGCATGGGTAGCAGACTTCAACATCATCATTAGTATTAAATCTTCCGCATCTAGGGAACCATCCGGAATCGATAGTTTCTTCTGTACGGTTTGATTGATTGGTCGATTGATTGTTTGTGGCACATAGTCAACTGGCATATGTGTCATTTCCGCTAATTGTTGTGTAAAGTAGCGGCGATCTACTTCATCAGGTAATGTCGCAATATCTGCTTGTACCTTACGAACCAATTCTTTTTTATCCGAGTAGTTATTTAGATTTGTCTGTGAAATTTGATACTCAATCACAAACTCCATCCAAGTTACTTCATCTTTGAGAACACTCTTTAAACCTTCAGCTCCTTGTTCACGCACAAGTTCATCTGGATCTTTTCCCGTCAGATTACGGATGACCGATACATCACAACCTGCTTTTCTTGCCATATGTACTGCACGTAAGGTAGCAGCCTGTCCAGCACGGTCGCCATCATAACAGAATACAATCTTCGCAGCGATATTCTTTAACAGATGAATCTGTCTTTCCGTACAGGATGTTCCAAGTGTACAAACTGCATTGAAGATGCCAACTTTAGCAAAAGCAATCACATCTGTTACACCTTCACATACGTAAATCTTTCCTTCCTTACGAGCAACTGATTTTGCACGGTGATAGTTATATACAATATCACCTTTGGTAAAGATATCAGTTTCATTTGTATTGATATACTTGGAAGGATTGTTTGGATCTAGAATTCGTGCACTAAATCCAATCGGATTACCGTATTGGTCATGAATTGGGAAAGTAATACGACCAGCAAAAGTATCATGGATACCAGATTCATTGATACGTATTAAGTTTGCACGATTCATATCCGCATCACTAAAACCCTTAGCATGTAGAAAGTGATATAACGACGTCTGATTTGGGTTATAGCCTATCTGAAACTCACGAATCAAATCTGCAGTCATCCCACGCTTTTCAAGATACTTCTTTTCATTCACGGCTTCAGGTGTATCCAGTTGATACATCATATACTGAATCGCCGCATTTATAACATTGTATAGTGCTTCTTTATGAGGATCCTTACTAGTTCTCTGCTCGATATCAACATCAACCTGTAAAGGATAGTTTATCAAAGATGCAACTCTACCAACAGCTTCGGGGAATGTGATATTTTCGTAGTTTTGTACGAATGTATACACATTACCTCCATTACCGCAAACAAAGCATTTATAGATTCTCTTTTCTGGTGAAATAGACATCGATGGATCATGATCATCATGGAAAGGACAAATCGCTACATAGGAATTTCCTTTGCGATGAACCTGAATGTAGTGACCGATGACATCGACAATATCCGCTTTTTCACGAATGGCATTTATATCATGGTCACTAATCTTTGCCATATTCCCTCCTTCTTAGAAACGAATTTCCTTACAAATCTTGTTACGCACTTCTTCTACAGTCATACGTTCCTGTTCCATGGAATCACGATAACGGATTGTGACTGTACCATCTTCCATTGTCTGCTCATCAATTGTGATACAGAATGGTGTACCAACTTCATCTTGACGACGGTAACGCTTACCAATAGATCCTGCTTCATCATATGTCACTGCAAAGTCATAAGATAATTCATGACGAATCTCCTCTGCCTTTTCAGCATACTTCTTACGTAGTGGTAAGATTGCAGCCTTCACAGGTGCTAGCACTGGGTTAAAGCGCATTACTACACGTGTCTCACCATTCTCAAGTGTTTCTTCATCATATGCATCTGTAAAGAACATGAAGAATAAACGTTCAACACCTACAGCTGGTTCCACTACATATGGAAGATACTTCTCATTTGTAATTGGATCTAAGTAAGTTAAATCCTTACCAGATGTATTCTGGTGTTGTGTTAAGTCGTAGTCTGTACGGTCTGCGATACCCCAGACTTCACCCCAACCCCATGGGAACTTATATTCAATATCTGTTGTGCCCTTGGAGTAGAATGATAACTCTTCTTTCTCATGGTCTCTGAAACGTAAGTTTTCTGGATTTCCACCTAGCTTCACAATCCAATCCATGCAGAAGTTACGCCAATATGGGAACCACTCATCATCTGTACCAGGCTTGCAGAAGAATTCCATTTCCATCTGTTCAAATTCACGTGTACGGAAGATAAAGTTACCTGGAGTAATTTCATTACGGAAGGACTTACCAATCTGGCAGATACCAAATGGTAACTTCTTACGATATGCACGTGCCACTTGTTTGAAGTCTACAAACATACCCTGTGCTGTTTCAGGTCTTAGATAAATTGTATTCTTAGAATCTTCCAATGTTCCTTGGAATGTCTTAAACATCAAGTTGAACTGGCGAATGGATGTAAAATTATGTCCACCACAATCAGGACATGGAACGTTATTATCCTTGATGTACTGTTCCATCTGTTCATTGCTCCAACCTTCTGGATTAACTGTTCCATTGGAGAAGGATTCAATTAACTGGTCAGCACGGTGTCTTGTATGACACTGCTTGCAATCCATTAAAGGATCAGAGAAACCCTTTAAGTGTCCTGATGCTTCCCAAACCTTAGGATTCATTAAGATTGCTGCTTGAATCTCTTCATTGTTTGGGTCTTCTTGTATAAACTTCTTTTGCCACGCACGCTTGATGTTATCTTTCAAGTTAACGCCTAAAGGACCAAAGTCCCAAGTATTACTTAAACCACCATAAATTTCTGAGCCTTGAAATACAAATCCTGTATTCTTTGCATGCGAAACAATTAAGTCAAATGTCTTCTGTCTATCCATTGAAAATGAGCCTCCAAAATATTCCCATAATATCCTGTAAAGTATAGCATTTTCAACCTATTTTTACAATCTTACGATATGCCATATCACGCCCAATAAAGATAAAAAATTCCTCTAGTAGTCTTCTCTAGAGGAATTAAATATTTTCACTTCAAAACAAATATTGAAATCATTATAAATCGATAGGTCCTTTTTTGTTATTTTTGATTGCATCTGCTAGACCATCGATAATCTGTACAGCTTCTAATGTGCCCAAATATGTACCATCGTCATCACGTAAAGCAAAGTAATTTATGACAACTGGATGTCCCGAACGTTCAGACAATATGGTAAGACTATCACGTTTGCCCTTCTTAAAATCACTAATTAACATACGTACAATTGGTTCAACACGCTTTGGATGACAAGAATATACAGGTCTGCCAATTGCCATTTGGGGACGTGTGAATACCTTTTCACCTTCATTAAAGTAGATGTTTATGTCATTTTCATCAACAAGTGTAATTTCAAAAGGTAGTGTATTCAACATTGCCTTTAACTGCTTTAGATTCATATGTCCACCTGAAATCTCGATATTTTCATTGTGGATAATACTTGGCTGTTTAAGTTCTTTTACCTTATCCCATACTGGTACATCTTCTTTGGCAAGGTAGCAATACCCATACATTGGAAAGTCTCTTGCGATTGCAATCCATTCATCCTCAGTAAAATAATTTGTTACTAGTGGGAATAAGATATTCTTTTCTTTGAAAATCATTTCATTCATACGCTTAACAACACGTCTCAATGAATCCATATCTTTAGTGTCTTCAACTACAAACTTCTTTAATTCTTGTTTAATTTCATCTTCTACACCCCACATTACATCACTTGGACCAGGGAAATTGTATTTATCCTTTAGAAGTGGGAACATTGTTTCTTCTTTTTTCTTATAATGAGATTCGATTGCGCGTAGTTCACTTACATCCGCTAGAACATCTTCTGGCTTTACATCTTCCTTGAGTTTCTCCTCTAGTGCTATAACACGCTTTTCAATCTGTGCATTCTCTAATTCAAGAATATTTAAAGGATGCCCTGGTGTACGCATTAATACAGTTGTAGCATCTGCTGTTTGTTCATCAAAACTAGCAATCGTATCTAGAACGCGTTCCTCTTCTGCTGAACGTTCCACTTCCTTCTCCGCATTCGCAATTTTTTCACTTCTTGTTGCGCCATGGAATAACGCAGAATGGACATCACACAAGCGTTGTACATCGCTAAGTTTTGTACCTTCTGAAAGAAGAGTTTGTTCAGCACGTGCAATTTCTACAGCTGAAACATCAGAGAAATTAGCTGCAAAATCTTTTCTTACAGACTCAATATCTTCACCATTACTGAGACGTTGTACATAGGATTTCAATAATGCCTCACGGTCACTAGAACTCAAATCACTACTCTTCCCTAAATCTGCTGATAAAGCTTTCATTTTTTCTTCCTGTTGTTTTTGTAATTGTTCAGGCGTATTAATTACTTCAAAACCACTTAATTCGAAAGCATCAATAATTGTTGAAAGAGGAATTTCTTTTTACTCTTGCTCCCTTTTGGGATAGTCATCATCTTACCCATTGTATTTAACATGATTGGTTTAACTATTTCTGTAAAACCAAGATCACACATAATATCTTTCACTTCAGGATTTGCATTTACAATATCATATACACTTTTTTTGATAAATCGATTGTTTTCTTTTCCATCATTTTCACCTCACCTTTTAAGTATACGTCACAACGTAAAAAAAGTGTCGTTATACTATCTCATGAAATACTTAAGTCCAAAAGAAAAAGAGATTTAGTCAAATTCTCCAAATCTCTCTTGAGGTTAAAACGACTACACAATCGTATGTAAATGCATATAGAAATTCATCGATTTCAATTGAATGTCCGCATGAAAATATAAGATGTCTATGAAATACTGTAAGTCCTTCATATCTCCTTCGATATACTGGTTGACGATATCGATTTTTTCTAGTCCGGCTTTACATAATAAACGAAAGCGGCGTAAGTCTTCTGTCTTCATAAATGGAATATGATGTTCTTCTGCATGTACTTGACACAAGAAACCTCCATCCCCCGGACTTACCGTAACGACATGGGTATTTCCACAAGTGACGCATGCATCCACATCTGGTAATAACCCCGCTAGATTAAGCATATCCACAAATAGTAATGATAGTACTAGAGTTGGATCATATCCCTCATCTAACTTTGAAAAAACAATATCTAGAAATGCATACTCATGATTGTTCGTCATATCGTTCGTTGCTTGTAGTGTTAAAACATCGATGAGTTCAGCCGCAACTGAAGCTGCACTAGAAGCTATGATATCTTCATGCATGGAGCGATAATACTCCTTGCAACGTGCATTCTTCAAACGGAAGAATGTCTTTGTTTCATTATAATCGAATAAGATTTCTGTTTTTGTATAAGGCATGATAGAGCCAGCATTTTTGCTAGTCATTTTGCGTACACCCTGTGCCACAAAAAGATAACTTTCCATACTCTTTTTGTAAGCACACTCAGTATCACATCTGCCTCACGATAGTCACTCTGCTTTTAATACAAAACCAGTGATACGATCATTCATCTCGACTTGCTCCACCATAGCCGTATTCCGTAATACGGGCATCACGTGAGCGCCATTCGCTTTCTACGCGTACAAACAATTCCAAGAATACTTTCTTACCCAGTAATTTTTCGATATCTTCACGTGCTAAAGAACCAATTTTCTTTAGCATCTGCCCTTGCTTGCCAATCATGATACCTTTTTGGCTATCACGCTCTACAAGTATCATTGCTTGGATATAAACCTTGTCCTTTTTGAATTCTTTATTTTCGATAATAACTGCAGCCGCATGAGGTACTTCATCTTCTGTTTGGGTAAGAATCTTTTCACGGATTAACTCCGCAATACGGAAGTTTTCAGCGCCATCACTCGTCATCTCTGCTGGATATAATAAATCACCTTCCGGAAGATATTTGCTTGTAGTCTTGATTAAATCTTCAAAGGAGCGTCCAAATTTTGCGGATAATGGGAAGTATTCCGCAAAGTCATAGCGTTCTTGCCATTGTTGAATCACTTTTACAATCTTCTCAGGCTTCATTTTATCCATCTTGTTCAAGATCAAAAATACTGGTAAGCCCGTATTTTTAACCATGTTTAAGACAAACTCATCACCTTTTGCGTATGAAACACTCGCATCCACTACGAGATAGATTAAATCTACACCTTGGATTACATCTGCAGCTTCTTTATTCATCCGTGATTCAAGACGAAACTTAGGTTTATGAATACCAGGTGTATCGGTAAAGATAATCTGGCAGTTTTCATCTGTATAAATACCACGAATCTCAGAACGTGTTGTCTGAGGCTTGCTAGATACGATAGCCACCTTTTCACCAATCAAAGAGTTGATTAAAGTACTTTTACCAGCGTTTGGTCTACCTGCTAACGCAACAAAACCGCTTCTCATCGACATACATCCTCTGTTGTAAATTGGTAAGGTAATAATTCATTCATGCATGTATCCATCTCATCTTTACGATTGGATAAATAGATTGGTGTATCACCAGTAATAAGTTCACTTAATACCTGACGACAAATTCCACATGGCGCCGCAATACGATCACCATCACTTACAATTGCAAGTGCTTCAATCGTATCTTTACGATACCCATTGGAGTAGGCCGCAAAGATTGCGGAACGTTCACCACAATTGGTAGCTCCAAAAGAAGCATTCTCAATATTTGCTCCCCAGAATACTTTTCCATCTTTGGTTAGAACAGCTGCTCCTACATGATAATTAGAATATGGAGCATAACTATTTTCCATTGCTTTAAATGCTTCTTCAATTAATTCTTCACGTGTCATAATAACCCCCTTTAAAATAGATGATGAACAAAAATCAAGATACCAACGGTTAGCGCAATGAGCGACGCAAATAGTACACCCCCAGCAGCTAAGTCTTTAATATACTTAATCTTTTCATTGTTTTCTGTTGAATATAAATCACATAGTTTTTCAATACATGTATTTAAGATTTCAGCTACGATTACAAGTCCAATACAAAGAAGTACTGCAATCCACTCATAATAAGTACAACCAATCATCCATGCCGCAATACATGCCAGTATCGCAAGAACATACTGTATCTGTATACTTTTATCTTTAAACGAAGATAAAAGACCTACAAATGCTACATAGAACTTATTTATCATTGCGACTAATAATCGGATCTAAGATCCTATCCTGTAAGGCAAACATCTTCTTTTCATCTTCTGGATTCATATGATCATAGCCCAAGCAATGCAGAAGTCCATGCGTGAATAAGAATCCCAATTCACGCTTTTTCAGAGTGACCATATTCTCTCACCTGTTTTCTTGCATAATCAATATTGATAAAAAGGTCGCCTAAGTCTTTTTCTTCATCTGGGATGAAGTCTTCTAAACCATCACGAATCGCAAAACTAATGACATCCGTTGGTCGATCTATCCCACGATAATCACGGTTAATGATATGAATCGTACGAGAACGAACAAACGTAACACTGATTTCTAAATCGTTTGCTAGTTTAAGTTCCTTCTCTGTACGCTTTGCGATAGTCTGGAAAGAATTCCTCATATGCATGCATATCTTGGTTTGTTTTATTGATAAATGTAATTTCCATATTATCCTCGCTTCTTCAAAGACAACTCACGTCTTTGTTCATCTTCTTTGCTGTAGCGTTCAATAATCTTCTGTACGATAGGATGACGCACAACATCATCCGCACTTAATTCCATAATTTTAATTTCGCTTAAACCATCTAAGATACGAGTAGCCTCAATTAGACCGCTAGTCTGGTTATGATTTAAGTCAATCTGAGTAACGTCACCAGTGATAATCATATGAGATCCAAAACCAAGTCTTGTTAGAAACATCTTCATCTGTGATGCAGTTGTATTTTGTGCTTCATCCAAGATGACATATGCATCATCTAACGTTCGACCACGCATGTACGCAAGTGGCGCAATCTCAATCGTACCCTTTTCAATCAACTTCTCTGTCTGTTCATTCCCCAACATGTTATGTAACGCATCATATAGAGGTGTTAAGTATGGATCAACCTTCTCCTTTAAATCACCAGGCAGAAACCCTAAGCTTTCTCCCGCCTCTACAGCAGGACGTGTTAGAACAATTCGTTTTACATCGCCTTTTTTCAAAGCACTCACAGCTTTGGTAACCGCCAAGAATGTTTTACCGGTACCTGCAGGTCCTATCGCAAATACCACAGCTGCATTATCCATTGCTTTCAGCAAAGGCATACTGTCCTAACGTCTTAGGCACAATTACCTTTTCCACTCATTGTTCTACCAATGATTTCAGAACTCATTTGCGAAAAATCAATTGTCTGCTCTTTCGCTAGTAAGCGACTTGCATAAATAACATCTTGTTCACTAATGACTTTGTTCTGTTCCGCAAGTGTCATAAGTGCTGTTAAAATACGTTGAATTAGTAGTAGTTCTTCATCACTACAATTTCTAACAAAAAAATGTATTATCTCGATAAGAAATATCTTTTTCAAATTGCGAACTTAAAAACAATTAGATTTCTATCATGATTACCAATGATATTCATCGCAATCTGCTCTTTCATTCCCTCTAAGTGAATTGATTTTTATATTTTCCAAAAATAATGTCTCCTTAGTAACAATATTTTAACAGGTATCGCCATCGTTGAAAAATATTTTACGCTCAGTTTGATTTTTATGCTAAACTACTGTAATACAAAAGGAGTCTTCCAAATGAAAAAAAGAATAGCGATTCTATTAAGTTTGATGTTATTAGCTGGATGCACAAAACAGACCGTTCAAACATCAAATACTTCCAATACAAGTAACACAAGCACAAACGAGAATTCTGGTGGTTGTGCAGCCTTTGCGGAATGTGAATCTAGCGAAGACGAAGCTAAACTCTACGAAAGATTTACTAGCTGCAAAAAACACTCCATTTGAAAAAAAGGCTACAATGGAAGATGTCGTTTCCTATATTGAAAAATAAAAGAAAGTCACATCGTATTCCTCGGTTTCCGTGATTGTCCATGGTGTCAAGATTTAATGCCTATCTTAAACGATGTTGCAATCCAAAAAAATGTTAAGATCAAGTATGTTAATGTACGTCCAGAAAATACAAAAGAAAGTGATCTACGCAACGAAAATAATCCGACCTATGTTAAACTCCAAGAGCTACTTGGTGATGTCTCAGGTGATGGTACAAATAAGATTTATGTTCCATATGTAGCTGTGATTCGTGATGGTAAAGTGATAGACTTCATGTTAAATCTTGATTACGATGCACATACGGTACAAATAACAGAAGCACAAATCGAAGAATATAAAACACGATTAAACGAATTATTAGATAAATAACCTCCGATATTCGGAGGTTATTTATCTTGCTTTATAACACTGCGCAAGATAGCCACTTCTTGCGTTTTTCTTCTGTATCTTCGCTTTCATCAAATCCATCATATGGTGCCTTAGGGTCATGTACTTTCGGCTTTCGTCTCATTGAATTGCAAATTTCATCACTATGTGCAAATACGAAGTCAAAGTCATCTGTCCACCCTGTATGACCCGTAATGATCTTTAACTGTAGATTACGTTTTACAAGTATTTCTTTAAGTCTCTGTAACGATTGACATTGAAGCTTACCGTCTTCCGCAAGTGTATTTAAGAATGCGTAACCTCCATCTGCCCCGAGCCAAAGCGTATCTCCAGTAAATAGATAACAATCATCAACAAGATACACTAGATGTCCCCAGGTATGCCCAGGTACTAAAAACGCTTCAATCTTAATATTACCAATGTAGAATATCTGTCCATCTTCAATGAGTATCTTAGGATTATCAATAATGACCTGTGGTAATGTTGTTAAACCCCAGAAGACTTTACGATGCTTACGACCTTCTAGATATTCATTTTCGATATTTCCAATATAGATTGTCGCATCTCTAAAAAGTTCATCGCTACCTTCTTCAATAGCACCTACATGGTCAGTATCCTGATGTGTAACAAGAATCTCTTTAATATCCTTTGAATCGATACCAAGCCACTGCATCTTCTCTGCAAGTCGATCATAGTTATAACCCGCATCAATCATAATCGTATGGCCATCTTTAGAATAAAAATAGATATTTGCGACATACTCTCGGATACAACTTACTCTATCATCGATAAAACCTGTATTTAAAGGTTTGAAGATTTCTTTACCTTTAAACATAAAAAGACATAAACTTCACCTGAAAATTTGAGTCACTCTTAGACATAATTATTCACCTTTTCCTAAATAAATTATAATTTACGGTTAAATACTCGTCGCAGGTTAATTATAACAAACTCAAATCAAGATAGTGAAAAAATATAAAAAAAAGAAATGCTTACGCACTCCTTATTTTCCTCTTCTTCTCGCTTTACGAGCAGCTTCGATCTTAAGCTTTCTCTTAACACCAGGCTTAACGTAGTACTCTCTCTTACGAGCTTCGGCGAGGGTTCCATGCGGGATACCTGACGCTTGAAACGGCGTAGCGCATCATCCAAATTCTCATTTTCTTTGAGGACGACTCTAGACATTCCTAACCCCCTTTCTCTTTTATAAAGCATTAGTATCATACCAAATCCATTACACCATTGCAAGATATTTATACGATTATTACACAGGTTTTTGCGTTATTACAATATATAATTTCCTATCAAAAAGCAGATATATTCGCAATCATGAGTGCTGCGGTCTTTTTTTATCTTTGGAAGCGAAGATGTTGTGTGTGATTTGTTATTTTTTTGGTAAGTTCTGACTTAATTATTCATAACCGCACTATAAATATCGTTAACAATATTTTCAATATCTCTTTCAGCTGTAATACAAACTTCATTTAATACATCAGAAAAAAATCTTTTTCTCGCCACCATCTACGCATTGTTTCCTCTCCAAAGTCATTGCAATTAGGTTTTGTTAGGGTGGCGTTTTAATGTTTCTTCAAAAGGTATATTAAAAATAGTATGCATATACTTTCGTATCAGATAATTGAATAGCATATTCAAACAGAGGTTTATACCAATCTGCATACATAATGCCTTCTAAAAATAATAATATCACTATGGCTAGTACCATAAAACAAAAAGCTCTTTTATAAGTGGCAGTGCAAGTGTATTTGGTCCATCCTTCACTCCAAGCATTTCTCTTCTAATTACATCTTGTGAAATAAGCATAGTGTTCTCGCCAAATTTGCGTTGCAGTTCTTTCGCAATTGTCGTTTTTCCGCTACCCGAATTTCCTCTGAGTATAATAAGTTTTACCATTGCATAGCTCCATAAATTGTATTTTTGAATTTTTTTGTTATAAAAAAATATTGAACTACATAACTCTACAATCATTCGAAGATAAGTGCTGTTATTTGTCAGTCAACTTTTCCTCAAGAATCTTGATTTCTTCAAATAGGATAGCTTCCAATCTCAAAATTCTTCGTCTGTGATTTCACCATTATAATGTTTTTTTCTCATCTCATCCCATTCTACAAGAAAATCGTTGAAGTTCATATCGTGTGACAGCAAGGCGTTGGTGGATTCATCTATCAGTAGCCTGAGCTGCATTTCTTTTTCATAGTCAAAAAAATAATATGAATAAAGTCGTGAATGGAGTTTGGTTCATGGTCTGTAAGGGTAGAAATATCACAGTCTAATGCCTACGCTATTTTTGCATTTGTTCTTTTGTTGGGAATCTATTTCCAAGTTCATAATTTTGTATGGCAGCATCGGTCAATCCGGCTTTGATTGCGAGTTCCTTCTGGGTAAGGTCTCTGCCTTTATGTTTATTAACTTTGTGAATAGAAATTATTCCTTTAATTAATTCAACGCCTGCGGATGCACTCAATACGATCAGCACCTGCTTCAATCATAACCTTAAAGTCTTCTTTCGTACGAATACCACCAGAAGCTTTTACCTTTAAGCGATCACCAACAGTTTCCTTCATAAGTTTTACATCTTCAACTGTTGCTCCACCAGTTGAAAAACCGGTAGATGTCTTCACAAAGTCAGCACCAGCTGCTTCCGCATCCTTACAAGCACGTACCTTTTCTTCATCTGTTAAAAGGCATGTTTCAATAATTACCTTGAGTGTAATATTACCGCATGTATTCTTAATTTGACGAATCTCGTTAGTCACATAAATATCATCGTGGTCTTTTAATTTACCAACATTGATGACCATATCAACTTCTTGTGCGCCCTTTTCGATTGCGTCTTTTGTCTCAAAGACTTTTGCTTCAGTTGTCATTGCACCTAATGGAAAGCCCACAACAACACATAGTTTTACATCAGATCCTGCTAAGGCAGCCTTAGCTGTTGGAATCCAACATGGGTTGATACATACAGACGCAAAATCATTTGCGACAGCTTCTTCACACAACTTTATAATCTGATTACTTGTTGCGTTAGGTTTTAAAATTGTATGGTCGATATACTTACTCGGTTTCATCTAATCCTCCTTCATCACCAAAATAATATTTCTTCAATACTTCATGGCAGATGACATCATCACCTTCATAGGGCTCACGTCCAAATTCACGAGCCATGAACTTTTCATTGCCTTTTCCTAATACCAAAATGGTATCTCCTTCTGAGCATAGTTCAACTGACTGTCGAATCGCATCATAACGATCTTCGATAATCACATAATTCTTATGATGTATACCTTTGGCAATATCTTCTGCGATTTCACGTACACTTTCACCACGTGAGTCATCTTCCGTTAGGATAATCATATCACAATAGCGATCTAATATCTCACCGAATATTGGACGCTTCGCCGTATCACGTTTACCTGCACTACCTGTAATCGCAATAATTCGACAATCCTTTGGTGTAATGGAAGAAGCGTATTGACATACTTTTTCAATACCATCCGCAGTATGCGCAAAGTCTACAATGAGATTAAACGGTTGACCATCTTGAATACGTTCCATTCTTCCTTCAACCTGGTTTAAGTGCTGAATATAACCTGCAATATCATCCATGGATACACCCTTTTGATGTACTGCCGCAATCGCAGCTACAAGGTTATAGATATTAAAACGCGCAATGAGATTTGACTCTAAACGATAGTCCTGATCATTAACATGCAAAGTAAAACGTGTACTATCTTTCAATAGATGATAATCTGTAACACGATAATCAGCCTCATGGTCAATACCATACGTGAATACCTTCGCTTGTGTATCTTGTACAATCTTCATACCGCTTGGATCATCAACATTTACAATCGCTATTGCTTCTTCTTTCAACTGATCAAACAATTTCTTTTTCGCATTAAAATAGTTTGTCATCGTACCATGATAATCTAAGTGATCATGCGTCAGGTTTGTAAAGATTGCGACATCAAAGTCTATCGCATCCAATCTTCCCTGATCGATTGCGATAGAAGAAGCCTCATACGCACAGTTTTTAATTCCTGCATCTACCATATCTCGCAAGATACCGTGTACTTCATCAATATTTGGTGATGCGACAAGTGGTGGTAGTTTTACATTGTTATATTCAATGGAAATTGTGCCAACATATGCACTTGGTTCAATTTGATTCAAGATATTACGAATAATCCAAGCTACAGATGACTTACCATTTGTACCAGTAACACCATACATCGTCATATGATGGCTAGGATAATCATAGAAACTATCCGCAACTTGATTAAAGACATGTACGACATTCTTCACCTTGATGTATGTAACATCAGGATTTATCTTTTCTAATGGCTCACTATGTACAATGACAATTGCGCCATTTGCAATCGCTTCATCAATATGTTCATGACCATCATTTACAAGTCCTTTAACACAGAAAAAGATTGAGTCTGGTCGTTTCTTACGACTATCATCCATCAAACTCTTAATTTCAATATCCGGTACGTTTTCAAAAAAATCTGTCAATTTCATTTATCTTACCCTTTATTAAAAGCATATTCTCATGTGCTTCATTTTGTTCACTAATAACAGCACATGCATACATCGCTGCCGTTTCTGCTCTTAGAATACGTTTCCCTAATGTAATGGCTTCAAAACCATTCTGCTTTAAAAACTCTACTTCCTCTGGCGCAAAGCCACCTTCTGGTCCTATCACAAATGTGACAGATTGTCCTGGTGAAAGTACTTCTGTCATAAATTTTGATTTAGAGTATGCATTTTCATAAGGCAAAACATTAACATCAGAACGATAATTCACTAAATCTTTTTAGTTGCACGATTGGCGTAATTTCCGGAATACGATTTCGTTTACATTGTTCTGCCGCTTCTTGGAGAATATCGATTCGACGTGCTTGTTGCTTATCTTCTTTTTCTTTCTTAGCACGCACAACACAACGCATAGACTCAAACGGTACAATACGTGTTACGCCAAGTTCACAAGCCTTCTGTAATACAAGTTCAAACTTCTCCTTACGGATAAGTCCCATCGCAAGTGTTACTTCAACACCAATCTCATTGATACGCTCATCTTCCTCTAAGACCATCGCAACAAAGTCCTTACCCTTGTTATAGGCATCCGCAAAATACCCAATTCCATCATAAACCAATCGAATCTTTTCATGATGTAAACGAACAACATTCTTAGCATGATGCGCTTGATCCTTATTAAAGATGTATTCTTGACCAACCACAAGTGGTATATCACTGAAGTATTGTTGCATAACTCCTCCCATAATCGAAAAGAAAACGAATTACTCGTCTTCTTTCTCTGTTTCTGTTTCTTGAATTGTTACTTTAACCTGTAACACAGTTCTTTGGTCTGCCTCTGTTACTGTGACGTGCAGATTCTTATAATCAAATGACTCTCCAACTTCAGGAATGTGACCAAGACGATAAATCACCCAACCAGAGACAGAGATATATCCTTCATCTTCATCATCATCTTCGATGTCGAAACGATCAAACATATCATCCACTTCTGCATCACCTTTAATGAGGTACGTTGTATCATTGATTTTTGTATAGAATTCTTCGACAATATCGTGTTCATCCCAAATTTCACCCACGAGTTCTTCTATGATATCTTCGACAGTAATAATACCGTCTGTACCACCAAATTCATCTAGGACAACCGCCATATGAGTCTTATTTGTTTGAAGCTTCTTTAACAATTGAGAAATCTTTGTGTTTGGACTTGTATAAACAACTGGTTTAACAATCTTACGTAAAGATGTTTGATTGCGATAAATCAACTCATAAAAATCCTTTTCATGAATGACACCAATGATATGGTCAATTGAAGACTCATACACAGGTAAACGTGAATAAGAATTTAGACGATATACTTCTTCAATCTTCTCAATTGGATCATTTATATCTACCGCAATAATATCAACACGCGGTGTAAATACATCCATAACTTCAAGATCATTAAACTCAATCGCTGCAGAAATCAAGTCAGACTCATGTTCTTCAAGGTCCCCATCCTTTTCTGCCTCATCGACCATCGTAATTAATTCATCTGCGATATCAGAATCATCTTCTTCAATATGAATCACCTTACTTACAATCCATTGCCAACCTAACATCAACCATGTAATTGGTGTTAATAATACTTGTACAAACTTTACAAATCCAACTGTATACATCGCAACCTTTTCTGGAAATTGCTTTGCAAGTGACTTCGGTGTGATTTCACCAAAGACCAATACTAAGATTGTAATGACTGCCGTTGATACAGTTGGGCCATTTGTACCAACCCACATTGTAAATAACAATGTACCTACAGTCGCTGTAATAATATTAACAACATTATTACCAATTAACGCTGTGACTAAAAAGCGATCAAAGTTTTCAAGAACCTTTAATACTTCACCTGCTTTTTCCTCACCATCACTATACATATTCTTTAGGCGAATCTTACTCGCTACGGAATATGCTGTTTCTATAGCCGAAAAAAGACCCGAAAAGAAAACAAGCACAATAATCGCTAGAATATACTGTCCTGCTTGATTCATATGCGGATCTCACTTTCATTTGTCATTTTAATACATATATTGCCTTCCGGCGGAACTGATGAACCCTCCAAAATAAACACTCACCTTTCTTACTAATGTTGGAATTATACCACAATAGTGAAAAATCATGCAATAAAGCATGAAAATGTATCAGATTTATTTCTTTTGAAAGACGTTCATCTTCACATGACAATGAGGACAAACAGGCTTTTCAAAACTTACAGTATATCCACATTCCGAACAATCACACTTCGGTAAATAGACCATTCCATTTACATTACTTTCATCAACACGTGTATGATGGATCCAATGCGGTAATCGTTTCTGTAAAGACGCCATCGTCGATTCATTTTTATTTACTTTTACACCAGATGCCATATCGAAACCCACCTTTCCCTTTCATTATATCGGATATCATTTGACGCATTTTTGAAAAAGTATATGAAAAAGTCGCATAGCGAGTATGCGACTGTAAAATCTAATCTTTCATCAATTTTTAAAAACTTTGGATAAACATCTTTTTCAATCATTTCAAATGGATTCTTTTTGAAGTTCCAACAACCTACTCTGCCACGATAGTAAAGCATGTTTTGAAGCATTTCATGTACAAGTGCATCTTTTACCATGAGTTTAGCATCCATTTTATTGACCCACTTTAACTTCTTGACTACTGCCACTAGCTACAAGTTCTCCACTTTCATACTTACAGATAAAGTCCACATTAACATTATTAAATGTTAGGTCTTTGTTGATACCAACAAGATCAAGAATCGTGATATTCACACCTGTCTCATCAAAGATAATTCTTTCTAAGGCATTTTGTAGTGATTCGTGTTCTGCCACAAATCCTGTTGGACACTCCCACCCACGGAATGCATTTTTTTGACAAGTAATACTTCGTCATTTTCATTCACAATTAAACCACTTACGGATACATGATGATTGTACTGCATAACTACCTCCCCTTTATGATAGATATAAAAAAAGAGGACATAAGCCCTCTTAAATTAACCTCTTCTAAAGAAACCAGGAATACTGTCACTTGCATCAGAAGATGAAGAACCAAATACAGCAGAGTCATCATTCTGTAATGAAACACCACTTGCTGGCTTTGTAGAAGGAGCAACCTTCTTTTCTTCTTCCTTCTTAGGTTCAGACAATTCGAAACCTGTAGCGATAACAGAAACGATAATTGCATCACCAATCTTATCATTAATAGCTACACCGAAGATGATATCAATATCATTACCAGCTGCTTCACGGATGAAGTCAACTGCTTCAGATGCATCAAATGCGGACATGCTTGTACCACCAGTAACGTTGATAATGGCACTCTTGGCACCTGCAATCTGTGCTTCTAGTAATGGAGATTGAATAGCGCGTGCAGCAGCTTCTCTAGCCTTGTCATCGCCATCAGCCATACCGATACCAAATAATGCGGAACCTTGACCTTCCATAACACTCTTAATATCTGCAAAGTCCAAGTTAATCATTGCAGGAACAGCAATCAAGTCAGTAATTGTCTGTACGCCTTGACGTAAGATATTATCTGCTTCCTTAAATGCATCCTGGAATGGAATATGTCCAATTACTTCTAATACTTTATTATTAGAAATGATAATCAATGAGTCTACATACTCTTTGAGCTGTTCAAGACCCTGCTCAGCATTTCTTTCTCTTCTCTTACCTTCGAAATTGAATGGCTTTGTAACAATACCTACTGTTAAGCATCCAAGTTCCTTAGCAATCTTTGCGAATAATGGAGCTGCACCTGTACCAGTTCCTCCACCCATACCTGCTGTAAGGAATACCATGTCGGCACCTTCCATAGATTTACGGATAGCGTCTTCGCTTTCTACAGCTGCTTTACGTCCATTATCTGGGTTACCACCAGCACCAAGACCTTCTTTACCTAACTGAATCTTATTAGCAACTGGAGAAATATCCATTGCCTGAAGATCAGTATTAGCGATATAGAATTCAACACCCTGAACGCCTTCCTGTACCATGCGGTTTACAGCGTTGCTACCTGCTCCGCCGACACCAAATACCTTGATTTTTGCTACCTGGTTGTAAGTTAATTCTGCCATAACGTTTACCTCTCCAATTTATTTCTTTCCATCGAGAAACAATCCCTTGAGTTTATTTGTCAAGGTATCTTCTTTCGTAGTCTCTACCTTTCTGTCGCGGTAGGATACGTTTTTGATAAAAGCATCAAGATCTAAGCTGTTTTCAGTCTGACCGATAATAGGTAATCTATCTTGGTAGGCATAGAACAATCCGAGACATGCGGTTAATGCTGCATTTCTTCCCCCTAATGTTTCCGGAATATAATCTCTAACTTCTACATTTAGGCGCTTGCTTAAAAGGTTTTCTAACCCTATAGTTTCGCCACCTTCACCAGTAATAATAACAGTTGTTTCACCTGCTTGCAAGATTCCTTCGCAAGTTTCTGTAATTGCATTCAGCCATGTTTCAATATTAGGTCTAATGCAGTCTACTAACTCCTGCTCACTGATAGTTCTATTTTCACCATTATCGTTCCAAATATGGATAATATTCGAAGAACATACTGTCTGATCAAGTCTTGCACTATACTTGATTAACTCAATAACATTCTTCATATTAATACCATATTTTTCAACGGCTGCGTTTGCGATATTTCCAAGTCCCATAGGCAAGATTGTAGACGCCGCAAATCTTCCCTTATAAAGTAGACCTAATGTTGTCGCATCACGTTCTACCTTTAAGACAATTACTTGGCGATCAACGGACTGTTCAAATAAAGCAGCTTCTTTACCGACAGCGTAGATATCCGCAAAGATATCCATTACCTTTAGTCCGGCTTTTTCTACACAAGCAACTAAATCATAGGCAAATTTACGATCAGCACACAATAAGTCAATATCAACGATTAACTGAGAGCACTTTTCTCCAAGTGGAATACGACGTGTTGTCATACCATTCACTGTATACTTCACGCATACCGTCTGAATCAAAGCACTATCATTACCGATATTTACCGCTTCAGCCTTCTTAATTGCATTACGTACATCTTGAATTGTTACTGTTCCATCAATACCTTCAATATCAACTGTTGATTTCAAAGAGATACGCTTCAAATTAAATGCAGGGATTGCAAGAATCACCTGTTGTACACTAGCACCCACCATCTTTTTAGCAGACGCTGCCGCCTGCTTAATGGAACCAATCAAAGCCTGCTGGTCTGTAATGCCATTATAAGAGAGTCCGCTACATGGTACTCTTTCAACCTTTATAATATTAAATCTGGTGTTGAAAAACTCACCAATTACTAATCGAACCTCATGGTCAGCAGCTTCAATTGCTGCATAAATCTGTTTATCTGTCACCGTGAAGTCTCCTTTCAGTTATATTCGTATTTTATCACATTTACATTTCAAAATGTAGTCGATTACCACTCATAAACAGGCTATTTTCATAGAATTTACATAATTCATTTCTGCATCTTCTATAGGAATCTTTGAAAAACAGAATCTAACTACTACTTTTTTGGTTGCATTTACAAGTAATCTATGATATCTTTTGTAAGCAAATTATAAGTAAAGGAGGTTATGGTATGTCCAGAGTATGTGCTGTATCCGGTAAGAAAGCAATGTCAGGAAACAGACGTTCCCACTCCCTACGTGCTACTCGTCGTAAGTGGAATGTGAACTTACAAAAGGTTCACATGATCGTTGATGGCAAGCCACAGACAGTTAAGATCTCAGCTCGCGCATTAAAGACATTAAAGGCAGGAGCTAAGGCTAAAAGCTGCTGAGTAATCGCCGGTTATATGAAAAAGAATTCCCCGAAGGGAATTTTTTTTATGCATCTTTTGATTGTATAACAGTTACCTTGCCTGCATGCACAGCGATAATACCCTTATCTTCTAAAATCTCATTAGAAGTGGTATAGGTATCTTTATTGGTAAGTTGTTGTTTATCTAAAGGATATTTAAATCCTTCTAAGCTAATGGTTGCCTCATCCTCCGTAAAGAATGAGATATATGTATAATCACGCTTATCAATGGAATGAACACCTTCAGCTAGTGAATAGATAAAGTTATTTTGATCATGGAGATATACTGTTTCAGGAAAACGTGATACCAGACGCAAATTAATCATCGCATGGTCTAATCTTCCACCAAGTCCACCATAGAGGTGGATTTTTTGATATCCCTTCTCGATGGCATACATTACTGCTGCCTCACTATCTGTATCATCCTTGATAGGATTTAGTTGAATGAATGTATCACTATAATCCTTGATGCAAGATAAATCACTTTCTTCCACAGAATCAAAATCACCAATCGCCAGTAACATTCTCTTACCATTTCTAGCAAGTGTTAATGCCCCTTTATCTACACCAATATAGTTTTCTGCAGTCGGAATTGTTGTACAACGTTTTTAAGATAACAGCTACTGAAGTTTCCATAATTTCTCACATACTTCGTGGATATCATTCTTAAAAACATACGAGCCAGCCACAAGTACATCCGCTCCTGCTTCAGCGCATAAAGCACCTGTTTCTTCGTTGATACCACCATCCACTTCAATATGTGTATCAAGACCTTCTTCGTTTAACCATGTACGAAGTGTGCGAATACGTTCTAGTGCCTCTGGCATAAACTTCTGACCCCCAAAACCTGGTTCTACACTCATAATTAGGAATAAGTCAAAATCATGCAAGAATGGTTTTAATACTTCAATTGGTGTCTGAGGCTTTAGTGTAAGTCCGACTTTCTTTCCTTGTTCGTGGATATGTTTTGCAAGTGCTTTGATTTCTTCTTTGTCGTAGATTGTTTCAACGTGGAAGGTAATCTGATCTGCACCAGCATTCATAAATACATCGGCGAACATCTTAGGATCTGTAACCATTAAGTGAACATCTTTGAATAATGGTGATAGTTTTACAAAGCCTTTTAGGATATCTGGTCCAAATGTTAAGTTCTTTACAAAGTGTCCATCCATGACATCAAAGTGCATCCACTCTGCCTTGGAAGAATTTAGTAGTTCACATTGTTCAGTCATATGACTGTAATCTAAAGATAATACGGATGGTGCAACAATCATAAGTATTTCTCCCTTCTCTCTTGGATCATCTGTAAAACGCTTAGATAGTTTTCATAGCGTTCTTTGGATATTTTTCCTGCTTCTACCGCTTCTTTAATTTTACAACCTGGTTCATTTTGATGAACACAATCATTGAAGCGGCAATCATGTAGGTATGGTACAAAGTCTGGTACATATTCAGCTAATTCACTAGCTTGAATATGTGAAAAAAATCCAGGGAACTAAAAGCCTGGTGTATCTGCTACAAGTCCCCCTGCAACCTCATGTAATTCATTATGTCTTGTGGTATGTTTACCTCTTCCAAGCGCCTTGGAAATCTCTTGTGTCGCAAGATGGAACGATGGTTCTAATTGGTTTAACAATGTACTCTTACCAGCTCCACTTTGACCAGTTAATACTGAAATCTTATTTGTCAAAAGACCTGCAATAGAAGGATCTAAACTGCCCTTTGCAGTACGAATCACTTTCATCGCACCATTTTCATATGCTTGAATTTGCTCTTCTACTTCTTGGCTAAAACCTAAATCACATTTTGTAATAATCAATACAGGTTCAACGCCTGCATGCATGATAAGAATACTTAATCGATCAATTAGAGCAGTTGAAAAATCAGGATCTTTTACACTCATCACAATGAGTGCTTGGTCAACATTGGCTACTGCCGGTCGAATCAATCGATTGGTTCGTGGCATGATTTTTTGAATCACATAGCGACCATCGATTTCTTCACACTCTACCAAATCTCCCGCAACAGGCGCATCTTGGCGACGCACTTTACCCATGACAATCGCATCATAATATTTCTTGTCAGAAGTTAAGATACGATAATTCTTCGATACGATTTTCGTGATTCGTGCAATCATAGGCACTCCTTAGTAAAAGTATAATGTGACATAACTATCCTTTTTTTGTGTATATTCGCTACCTGCAGCTGGCATTGTCTCAATGACTGTACCAACTTTGATTTTATCAATTTCACTTTGTGATAACGCGGATGTATCACGGTGTGCACGTACAACAGTTACTCCCATCGCTTCTAGTTGTGATGTTGCTTCTTCAATCGGTTTACCAATGATATCTGCTGGAATTGTGACTTTTACATATGGTACGTAGTATAGTGTCACATCCGTTTCACCAGCAGTATCATATAAATCACCAGCCGCAACACCTTCTTGACGAATAATCGTTCCCGGTTTCTTATCACTCTGTTCTTCTTTCTCAATCAAATGAATCGAAGAAGGAAGTGACGCCTTTACATCGTCAATATTTTTTCCAACATAATTTGGCATCTCTTCGCCTACACCACTAGATACGATGAGTTTCACTTTTGAATGACGCTCTACCTCACTAGAGCTAGCAGGCTCTGTGCCAATGACAACCCCCTCAATACTATCTTTCGATAACTGATATGTAATATTATCCGTATCAACTTCAAGATCTTCGTTCTCTAGGGCTGATGTTGCTTGTGCAATATCCATATTTGATACATTAGGAACTGTAACATTCCTTGACTTCGGTGGTAGAATTCCTGCTAAAAATAAACCCGCAATCACCGCAAACATTGCAAATAGCACTAAGATTGCGGTGATATATATTTTGGTGCGTTTATTTGCAACGCGCGAAAGAGATGTACTTCTCGTCACCCCTACTTTTGTATCTTCTTTTTCTTGTTTCGTTGGTGTCTTATCAATTGGATCATTTAGACTAAGTGGCTTGTCATTTTGATGTTCTGGCAACATACACTTCTCTAAGTCTTTCAACATTTCATCACAACTTTGATATCGCAATCTTGGATTCTTCGCCGTTGCACGAATGATGATATTCTCTACAGATTGTGGAACATTTGGATTTGCTTTGCGTACACTTGGCATAGGTTCTCTCATATGTTGTAGTGCAATCTGTACAGCCTGATCTGCCTTAAATGGAACATCCCCCGTTAACATCTCATAGAACACAATACCCAAAGCATAGATATCTGATTGGGGAGATGCTGGTTCACCCTTGGCAAGTTCAGGTGCCAAGTAATGCACTGAGCCCATAACATTATTTGCCTGTGTTAATTGTGCACTACCCTTGGCAGTTGCGATACCAAAGTCCAAAATCTTTAATGAACCATCAGACTTAACAATCACGTTCTGTGGTTTGATATCACGGTGAATAATGCCACGTTTATGCGCTTCCGCAACTGCAGAAGTTAATTGTTTCATCGTATCAACCGCTTCTAGATTCAATAAAGGTGCACGGTCGCGAATCACTTTCTTTAACGTCTTACCAGCCACATATTCCATGACGATATAATGATGATTCTTATACTCACCAACATCATAGATTTCTACAATATTTGGATGTGCTAAAGTCGTGGCAGCTTGTGCTTCACGTTCAAAACGCAAGATACTAATCGCATCTGTACTTTGATCAGAGCGTAAAATCTTGATAGCGACATGACGATTTAAAATGGTATCAATAGCTAAAAATACATCAGCCATACCACCTTGGCCAATATGCTGCACAACTTCATAACGATTAGCGACTACATTCTTTTTGTTCATAGTGTGTAGCCTCCAGCGAAGTCTAATAAAATGACTGTTGTATTATCAAAACCACCAGCTTCTAAAGCTAGCTTAATTAACTTACGTGCACGTAGTGAAGGATCTTTATGTGGATCAATCACAACCCGTAACACGGTCTTTTCAGGTACGTATCCATGCAGACCATCACTGCACAAAAGAATGCCATCCATCTTTTCAATATGATGTGTAATATCGCACTTTACATCTTCCCAAACACCTAGAGCATTCGTTAAAACATTACGACGTGGGAACGTTTTGGCTTCCTCAGGTGTAATCTCATGATGCATTAGCATGTCATTAACTAAAGTATGATCGACAGTTAACTGTTGCATCTTACCTGCATGCCACCAAGCGTATGCACGAGAATCTCCAATATTTACAATAAAGATACCAATATGTGTAATCAAAGTGGCACATAGTGTTGTGCCCATACCCTTGAGGTCTACATGTTGCTTACCATAATCGAAGATTGCGGAATTGCAGATTTTCACTTCACGATTCAACCATTGTTTCACTTCATCTACATTTTGAAACTGCTCTGTTTCAGAGAATACACGCGAAAAAAATGGGCTACCGCCATTCGACTGGCAATATCCCCACCTAAATTTCCGCCAATACCATCTGCGACAATCGCAAATACTTCACCAGCTACATTTGTCGCAATGACATAACTATCTTGGTTACTTTTACGCACCAATCCTTTGTCTGTTATTCCATAGTACTTCATGTTTAAAGTTTACCCTTTTCATGTTTTGCGCGAAGCTGACCACAAGCCGCATCAATATCATCACCATGTTTAGAACGCAAGGTAGCTTTTACACCATGTTTCATTAGCACATCATAGAAATGCAATGCGACTTTCTCATTCGTCGAAACATATCCGTTTTCATCAACCTGGTTATATGGAATGAGATTCACATAGGCATTCATACCACGAATCAAATTTGCTAATTGAATAGCATGTACATCTGTATCATTCACACCATTTAATAAGATGTATTCAAATGTAATACGACGATTATTACCTTCACTATATTCATGTAATGCGTCCATCAAGACATCCAAAGGATATGCTTGATCAATAGGCATTAATTTGCGACGTAATTCATCATTTGGTGCATGTAAAGAGATTGCCAGGTTATATTGATAATGACCCTTAGCAAAATCTTTAATACGTGGAACAATACCACAAGTACTAATTGTGATATGTCTTGCGCCTATTGCTAGACCTAAGTCACTATTGATAATTTCGCAGAAACGCATCACATTATCATAGTTATCAAATGGTTCACCTGTACCCATAATAACGACGTTATCAACACGCTTTCCAATTTTATCAAGTTCTTTTTGGACAAACATAACTTGTCCAACAATTTCACCGGCTGTTAAATCACGCTGTTTCTTTAACAAACCAGAAGCGCAAAAAGTACAGCCCATATTACAACCAAGCTGACTTGTTACACATAAACTTTCCCCAAAGTGGAAATGCATCAAGACTGTCTCAACGGAGGAACCATCCGCCAACTGGAAAAGATATTTGGTAGTTCCATCACGCGCAACTTGACGTGTAATTTCCTTAACAGGTTCAATCGAATATTCCTGTGCAAGATCTTCTAATAGACTCGCAGGCATATCAGTCATCTCTTGGAATGAACCCACACGCTTACGATAAAGCCATTGGAATAATTGCTTTGCACGATAAGATTTTTTTGTCCCTTTTCAGCGAACATATCTGTCGCCATCTTCATATTTAAATCATATATACTTTGCATAGTTAATATATTACCACAATCACACTAATTTCTCGATATCTTATCCAATGTTTCAAGCGCAAATATCCCTATTGGTTACGCTTTAATTTTGCGTAATAAAAGCCATCGGCATCATCTATCATCGGAAATAAAGTCTCTTCTTCTAGCAAGACATAGTCAGAATGTTTTGCTAAGAACTTTTTAATTTGTTGTTCGTTTTCCTTACGATTTAACGTACATGTACTATAAACAAGGATTCCACCAACGCGTAAGTAATCTGCATTCGCATCTAGTATTGCTTCTTGTGTACGTACAAGTTCATCGATTGATGTGGGCTCTAGATGCCAACGAATCTCTGGCTTATGTGATAAATCTCCTAGACCCGAACATGGCGCATCAATCAAAATACGATCAAAACTTTCTTTAGGAAATTTCCCTGTGATTGTTGCATCATTCTGCTTTGCAGAAACAATAGATACTCCTGTACGATTCATTAATTCATCAATTAAATGACAGCGAGCTTCATACAAATCTGTAGCGATAATCTTACCTTGATTCTTCATCAAGCAAGCAATCTGTTGCGTTTTTGTGCCCGGTGCTGCACAGGCATCTAACACCTGCATACCAGGTAAAACATCCAACTTACGAACTACTTTTTTTGTGAATGTCGGTCTTGTATCAATACCATTCCTTTAGAGAATAGTTCTGTTCTCTGTAAAACACCTGCATAGAAGAAACAATCATCCTCCAGCATACGTACATCCGGCATTTGAGCAACCTCAGTTTTCTTACACTTCAAGGTATTCACTCTACCGTATACAAGTGAAGGCTCTTGATTATGTAAGGCAATCTCTTTCATTGTTTCAAAACCATAGTGAGCCTTCCATAACTGTAAAATCCAAAGTGGATGAGAAGTTAATACCGCAAGTTCTTCAATTGTATTTCCTTCAGGCTTTTTTAGACCCTGTTCCTGTACCTTACGAAGAACAGCATTTACAAACTCTTTCTCCGATTTACCGGCAAGCTCTACCGCCTCAAAGATGACGGCATAGGAAGGAATACTATCCAAAAAGAGTAACTGATACACACTCATATTGAGAAGTGCAGACACTCTTGGCTTTACGTGCTTTGTAAATGGACGCCACTGTTCTTCTAATAGTGTTTTATTCCGTATCGTACCGTACACGATTTCACTTGCTAGGCCCATCTCCTCTTTCGAGATATTTGCCTTTCTTAATAGTAAAGACGCAAAACCATGTTGGCGAAATACACGCTCTAATATATTTAATACTTCTGCTCTTACACTCATAGAAACTCCTTAATTCAAATAGACTTTATCAAACGACCTCTGATATAGCAATAGAAAAAGATGCTATTAAGCATCTTCATTTCCAACCTTATTTGGATTCTGTTGTTTCCTTAACGTAAGAACCTTCATGGTGTGGGCGAACGTATTCACCTGCAGCATTCTTTACGAGTGTAGGTACATTTAACTTGTAATGTGTTCTTCTCTTGTTCTTTCTCGTCTTGGAATTTCTTCTCTGTTGTACAGCCATTGTCTAGCACCTCCTACTATTCATTTTTGAATTGCTTCAGTCCTGCCAGACGCGGATCCAATTGATCTTTCCGGCTTTCCTGATACTCAGCTTCTGTAAATATCTGCCAGCCATCGCCATGCGGATATTCACCCTCTACTGCTTCAGTCACTTGAAGTGGTACCTCCAACAGGATAGCATCTATCACTGCAGGCATCAGATCAACGACTTCACTGGTAACGAGGCGTACGCCATCTTCATCAGTTTCTTCAAAGACATATGTTTCTTGACTTTCGACATCTAGAGGAACTTCGATTGGTTCATTTGTGATAGCATCCGGACAAATCATTGTACCTGTAATATGCATATCAACATAGAAGCGATCATCCTCATCGTCGATATAACCGTGACCTTCAACGTGAACATCTTCAACAGATAAGATACCGGTGTCATTTTTCAGTTCATCGTTCTCAATTACTACATCTTCGTCAAAATCTACATTCTGCAAATCACGCAGCAACTCTGTTTTTGTCCACTTCACGGCAGTCTCCTCGCTCGTTAACGCTTATAAATTATAACAAACCGCACTTCAAAGTCAATCAAATATCCCCCGAAAAACGCTTCCAAAAGCGAAAAAATGATGGAAGATACCCTATTAACCTTTTCTTTCAGAAAATATTTGTTTCAATTTTTATTGATGCTGGTTAATAAATTTAATAATCTGTTCGATTACAAGATGATTCTCCTTTTCATTGAGAATCTCATGGCGCATTTTCGGGAAAGTAATGTTCTCGATATTTGCATATCCATTCTTCTGTAAAGTTGAAATACTATCCACTAACCCCAGTGTTCCACCCGTACATGGATCATCTTCACCGCTGATAAATAGAATTGGTAAAGATGGATTCTTCGCGGTAAATGGATGATGTAAGTGAGCAACCATTGTAAATAAGTCACGGTTACCCGCATCTGTAAATGGGACACCACATAATTCATCGTTCAAGAATTTGTTTACGTTATCTTCGTTATAGGACAACCAATCAACTGGTGTCTTTGCGTCCTTGACAGCCTTACTAAAGGCACCAACACTAAGCGCTGTTAATAGTTTTGTCTTTGCCTTAGGTCCTTTCATCTTGACTAGTAACTGTGCAAGTTTCTTACCAAAGCCAGCTGCTGGCCGATAATTTGGTGCACCACAAAGAATCACGCCTGAAAAATCATCATTTCGCTCTAGATATAAGCGTACGATGATAGAACCCATGGAGTGTCCAAATAAGAAATGTGGAACATCAGGAAATTCTGTATGTAACTTCTTAACCATCGTATCTACTGATTGAATTAATACTTCATCTCCATTTTGATCTGCGAAGTATCCTAGTTCATCTTTAAATGCATCCCCATGACCTGGTAAGTCATAAATTAGTACCGCTATACCCTGCTTAGATAACTCTCTTGCAAAGGGAATATAACGGGCATGATGTTCTTGCATACCATGTACACAGACTAGTGTTGCTCTCACTTCTGTTTCAGGTTTAATGATTTATAAATTAACTCTGTCATAAAGAAATATCCTTTCTTGTTTGATTGATTTCATTGTATCATATCAACTGTAAAGGAATTTTAAGAAATGAAAGTATGTGGAATCATAGCGGAGTATAATCCATTCCATAATGGACATCGCTATCAAATCGAACAAGCAAGAAAACTGAGTGGTTGTGATATGGTTATCGCTGTTATGTCTGGTAATTTTGTACAGCGTGGAGAACCTGCAATTATCGATAAATGGAAACGTGCCAAGGCAGCCATTGAAAATGGTGTAGACTTAGTAATCGAATTACCTTATTTCTACGCAACCCAAAGTGCTTCTAAGTTTGCGTATGGTGCAGTGGAACTTTTAAAGATTGCAAAAGTTGACTATATCTCCTTTGGTAGTGAGTGTGCGAATTTAGAAAACCTACAAGAGATTGCGGATACTTCTCTTAATCCTGATAACTTAAGAGAAAGCATGCAGACAGGGATGTCTTTCCCGCGTGCATATAGTCTTTTAACAGGTTCTATGGAACCAAATGATATCTTAGCTGTTTCTTATTTAAAGCATCTAAAAGAATCTAATATTCAACCAGTGATTGTACAACGAACAAGTGGTTATCTTAGTCCAGAGATATCTGAAAATGCAAGTGCCCTAGCAATTCGAAAGGCACTCAAAAATAACGAGAGCCTAGCAAACTCTACACCAATGGGAGAAATACTCAAAGAAAGTACACTAGTTTATCCCTGAACAGTTCTATCCTTACTTGCGAACATACTTATTAACTTCTTCTCGCAAGCAATTAGAAGACATGTTCTTATTTAACGAAGGAATCGAAAATCACCTACGTAAATGTGCTGCAGATAACGATACATATGAAGGCTTCCTAAGGGATGCTACTACATACCGTTATACTAGCAACCGTATTCGCCGTAGTATCTTACAAGCGATGGTACAGTTAACAAAAATACGAAGCACAACGTCTACCAGTCACTTGACCACTTACGTATTCTTGCCTTCAACGATACTGGCAAGAAATGGCTCCATGACATGCGTAAGGAAGATATGCGTATCTGTAGTAAATTTGCGGATGTACCATTCCCATGGAGAACACTGGAATATCGTAGTACCCTACTCTATACCAGTGTATTACCAAGTGAAGAAAGAAAACGTCTATTAAAATTAGAAATCAGTGGTGCTCACTATATCTCTTCAGAACATTAGATATGTCTAATGTTCTTTTATTTAACTCCTTATATCTTTAAGTTATATATTTAAGAATTTTCAATTAAGTCATGGATAGAATTTAAAATTGAGTTTATTATTTCATTCAATAGTTTCATATCAATAAATGATAACGCTCACATAATCGCAATGGTACGGTGCTCATCGCCAGGTGTTATATATAATGGATATTGGTTTGATGCTAAGGTGCTGGTGAATCTATAACGAGATATTATATCATTTCAATATACATTTGAAAAGAAGGCACCAAAAGTACCTTCTAAAGATTAATTAAATATTTTCGATACGTAATTCTTCAATCACATTATTTCTGCGTATCTTTCTTGTTGTATACAACATGGTGATAAACACAACCACAAATACCATAGCGATTGCAAGTAGTACACTGACATAAGGGATAAAGTAATCAACTTGTACCATTTGATTAATCACATGATGGATAAAGAATGAAAAGATAAACGATATCGGAAGACCAATGGACAAACTTCGACCTCCATAGATTAAACACTCATAATTAAGCATTCTTTGGAAGCCCTTTTCAGACATACCAACCGATCGTAACATCGCAAATTCTTTTCTTCGAAGAATGATGTTTGTCGAAATGGTATTAAATACATTTGCAATCGATATAACTCCAATTAGAAGAATGAATCCATAGGAGAATACATTTATCACTAAGATAAACATGCGGTTATTTTGACGTTCACGGTCAAAGTCATAGATTCTATCTGCACTCCAACCATTGTCTTTTTTAATCTTTTCAAGTTGTTGTGTAACAATTGCATGATTATCTGTTTGTATACCAATCTCTGGATTAGATAATCGTTGAATATAGCTCGTATCTGTATTTTCAAATAGTGTCGTCGCCATACTTCTTGGATAGATTAGCTGCATTGTATTACGACTTAATGTAAATAGATTCTCTTCAATTTGTGCTCCTGCCACAAGTGGAATATCAATATCAATTTCTTCAACTGGATAGAGTTTGGCTTTACGCATGTCTAAGTTTTCATAGCCTTTCATTTCTTCAATATACTCTATCGGATAGAAGAGATAATACTGCTTACCATCTTTAATATATGGCTCATGTAAACTTGCATACCCTTCTATTTCTTTGTATTCACGAACAAACATTGGTACATTGTTTGCGTTAGTATCTATCACGGATACATCACGCGTAATAGCCTTGTCTTCTCTAATAAATTGTTGGATAACGTGATTATACAGTAAACCCTTTGGACTATTTTTATCAAAATAACTGGAAGAATCTATCTTGTTTTGTTTACACAAATTCTTAAATGCATCATCATCCACAAAAACTAGTTCAACATTCACACCTACCGCATCCTTGATACGGCGAAGATACTGTTGGTTCTCTGCTGTCCAGTATTCAGACGCAATGTAATTACGCTGAATATAGGCTTCATCGAAAATTTTCTGCGTGATAGCGATATTTTGAATTTCTGGTATTGCCTTAATGACATTAAAACGCTGGGTAACATCTTCTTGTTCATCAGTGTATGCATTGTACATGACATTCATCTTGTGGTCATTACTACTCTGAATCAGCAACATCTTATTTACATACTGTGTTAATGATGCAGCAGAGATAAATAAAATGACACTTAACGCTAATGAAAGAATCGTTGAACGATACTTACGTTTATTACGTTTGAAATTCTTCGTAGCCATTACACCAGCAAAACCAAATAATTTCTGTGTGAGCTTTGAAGTTTTTACTTCATTAGGCTTAATGATAATTTCATCACTTTGACGAATTGCCTCTATCGCAGATTTATGAATTGCTTTATAAGCTGGAATATATGCCGCAACAATCGTCGTCACTAGGCATATCAAAACTGCGATAAGAATTGGTAATGGACTAATCACTAAACGCAAACCCATACCAACTTTATTTGCGATATTTACGATAAAGTTATTTTGAACCCAAGCAAGTGTCACACCAATTCCAACGCATCCAACAATGACACCCAAAAACAATACCGATGATTGCGAGTAGAAATGCTTCAAAAAGAACCATGCGACGAATCTGACGATTGGAAGCACCAATTGACCTCATAATTCCAAACTGACGAATACGTTCACTGATGGAAATAGAAAATGAATTATAAATCAGTGAAATAGAACCATAGGCAATGAGTAGTACAAGTATTGTTGTTAAGCCAATCAATACTGAACGTTCCCCGCTTGCTTTAAATGCACCATAAAAACGTAATAAATCCGAATGTGGAACATAAGAATCTGAAATTGTTTGACGCATTAAGAAGTCCTGCATTTTACTTGGTGAATGAATTGTTAAGAATAGTTTCTGACTATCTGTATGAAAACCATTAGTAATGCATGTATATCCAGGACAAGAAAACTCTTCAATCTCAAATGGTAGACGTTCCATAATACCAACAATGGTAAATGTATGTTTGGTTGTATTCTTCAAACTCTCTTTTTCCTGGTATGGTGTATTTTCAGAGAGTTGTTCTTTCTCTATGAAAACGTTGTCCTGTTTCTAAAGTAATCGTATCACCTACTTGATACTTCTCTTTTGCATTTGCAATAAAGTTTTCTGGCAATAGAATTTCATCTTGCTTTTTCAGGCATACGACCTGAAACTAAATTGATTGGGAATAATGCATGTTCCGTATCACCCAAGGATTGTACGAGAAGATAGGGTTTGCCATCGTTTTCATTATCAACTTTTGCCCAACCAAGCGTATATACATTTTCGTATTGATCAATCTGCTTGTTTGTCTTTGCTTCTTGTAATCCTTCTTCATTTACATCATTCATGATGACTTGCCACTGACCCGTTACAGCAATCTCACGATTCTTTAAGAACTGATAACCACTATATGCACCTTCAATGACGGCAGTAAACAAAGCCATAGATACAATAATACCTATCAAAGTTACAATCGTTCTTGTCTTATTCTTGGAAAGATAGCGCTGTGTAAGTTTTGTAAATATACTCATGATTACACCTCACGGATTCTTTCATCTCTTGTAATCTTTCCATCTTCGATTGAGATAATACGGTCTGCCTGTAAGGCAATACTTTCATCGTGGGTAATGATGATCATTGTCTGTTGGTATTTTTTATTTGATAACTTTAATAGTTCTACAATCTCTTGGCTATTTTTACTATCAAGGTTACCAGTTGGTTCATCCGCAAGTACAATTGCTGGAGCGTTCATAAGCGCTCTACCAATGGATACACGTTGTTGTTGACCACCAGAAAGTTGGTTTGGTAGATTTTTTCGTCTTTCTTGTAATCCTAACACATTCAATAACTCTTCAAGGCGTTCTTTGTTAACTTCTTTTCCATCCATTAGCACAGGTAATGTGATATTCTCCTCTGCACTTAGTACAGGAATCAAATTATAGAATTGGTAAATTAAACCGACTTTTCTACGACGGAATACAGCTAGTTGTTCTTCATTTTGTGCATAGACATCTTGTCCACCTACAAATACTTTTCCACGTGTTGGTTTATCAACTCCTCCTAACATATGTAACAGAGTTGATTTACCCTGATCCTGATGGACCAATAATTGCCACAAACTCACCTTGTTCCACTGTAAATGAAACATTATCTAGAGCTTTTACTTCATTCTCCCCTTTTCCATAAATTTTTGTTAAGTGTTCGACTCGTAAGACTTCCATATCAAAGCCCTCCTTATACTTACAGTATAAAAAGCAAATGTGACACAATGATGACATTTTGTAAGATAAAAAAATCCTGTTTTTCACAGGGATCAAATAATTTGTTTATAGAAACGTACAGTAAAAGCAAGCACCACCATCTGGATGATTCTTAACACTGATGGTTCCGTTTTGAGCAGTGATAATCATGCGGGCAAAAGCTAGTCCAATTCCTACACTTTCCGGTTTTGCGTTTTTACCCTTATAAAAGCGTTCAAACATGTACGGGATATCTTCCTCCAAAATCCCTTCTCCGTTATCTTGCACAATCACTTCTGTATATAATGGATTTTCACTGACATTCAGTTGAATTGTACCGCCATCTGGTGTATGTTCCATCGCATTCTTGATAAGATTACTGAACGCTTCCATTGTCCATTGATCATCAACGAACATCTTTTCATCTGAACAGTTCAGAATACACTTTTGTTCTTTTAGTTCCATCGGAATTGCGAATGGTTCTATTGCCTTAGTTAAGATATCTTTTACTAGTATTTCTTGTCGATGGAAGATAGCAGTCTTCGCATCGATTTTAGACATCTTCAGTAATGTTTCAATTAGCCACTGTAATTTCTCTAACTGTTTCTTGATATCTCGACGATAATAGAGTGCTTTCTCATTAGAAAGATGATCATCATTTAAAACAGTTAGCGATAAGTTAATTGATGTCAGTGGTGTTCGCATCTGATGAAAGATATCCGCGATTGCGTTAGTTAATCGAACTTTATCTTTTTGTAGTAGTTCGGTTTGTTCGTTGAGTTTAATTACCATCTTAGATATCTCATCACTGAGGATAGATAATTCACCTTCATATTGCTCATCAATACGGATTGCACTGCCATGTAGCACCTTATCTAATGATAAACTTAACTGTGCAATCTGCTCGTAACGCTTGATAGAGAAATAATAATGTATTCCTACAAGCACAAGCATCAAGAATAGAAATAGGAATGCATATCCACCAACAAATGGATATGTGATAACCATGCATACAATACCAATCACAAAAGAAATTAGTAACTCATGAAGAACATCTTGATTACGTAAATACTTCATATCAGTCCATCCTATATCCTAGTCCACGCACTGTTTTAATAATCTTGGGATTTGTAGGATCATTTTCAATTTTCTCACGCAAGCGTTTAATATATACCGTTACCGTATTGTCATTCACAAAATCACCAGCAATATTCCAAATCTCATCGAGGAGTTGATCTCTTGTAAGTAGCTTGCCACGATGATCGATAAAGAGTGTGAGTAACTTATATTCAAGTGCAGATAAATTGATGATAGTATCCTTTTTCTTTACGATAGCCTTTTCTGTATCAACCTGTATGTCATCCAAAAGGATAATTGTTTGATGTCCTGCATGACGACGTAAGACATTTTTGATACGAGAGAGTAACTCTTTTGGACGAAATGGTTTAGTGATGTAATCATCTGCACCAATGTTCAACCCTCTCACCACTGTCTCTTCATCTGAAGACGCACTTAAAAAGATAACTGGTAATTGTATCTTCTGTGCCATATTACAAACCGCAAAGCCATCTCCATCTTTTAAAGAAACATCCAGCAACAATAATTGATATTGTGTTGTCTTAAGAAGTTGTTCCGCTTCTTTTTGTCCACTGGCATAATCTGAGGTGAACCCCTCTAGATTAAGATATTCCTGTAAGGAGTGAACAATTGCGAAATCATCTTCCACAAGTAGTATTCTCGTCATATTATTTCCTCTGCATTCATAGTAGCACAAGCCAAACAAAAGAAAAACTCCTCCAATTAGGAGGAGTATTCATGCATGTTATTCGTTGATGATAGCGTTATGGTACACCTTATTTACATCATCTGCTTCATTGAGCATATCCATTAACTTATGGAACGCTTCAATTTCTTCAGGATCTGTAAGTGTTACATATTCATTTGGTAACATTGTTGTTTCACATGTTTCAAATTCAATGTTTGGTAATAGCTTTTCAATCGCATCCTGTGCCTTACCGAAATCAGTGAATGCTGTCTTAACAGTCATCACACCATCCTCAATTGTAAGGTCAGTAACATCAACCTCAGCTTCTAATAATGCCTCAAGCATTGCGTCTTCATCCGCATAGTTAAATACGAATAGACCAACTGATTCATAGTTGTAAGAAACACCACCAGCGTTAACCATCTTAGCACCCTTTGACTTATTGAATGCTGTCTTAACTTCTGTCATAGAACGATTTGTATTATCTGTTAAGCAATCTACAATGACAGTAGAGTTACCAGGACCAAATCCTTCATAGCGTGCTTCTGTATAGTTTTCGTCTGTTCCACCCTTTGCTTTGTCGATTGCTCTCTTAATAACATCGGCAGGTACTTGGTTGGATTTTGCTTCAGCAATCTTTCTCTTTAAAGAAAGATTCATATCTGGATCAGGAACACCACTCTTTGCAGCAATATATAATTCCTTTCCAAAACGTGAATATAACTTTGATTTAATTGCAGCAGTCTTTGCCATTGAGGCTGCACGGACTTCATGCGCTCTTCCCATATTCAATACCTTCTTTCATAAAAAATAGCCGTTGATATTATACCAAAACTGTGCCTTATTGTGAAGAAAAAACAATTGAAGTCTAACCATAATCCATACCCCTATACCCTGTTTGTGATATGATATTTGCATTAGGAGTTAATACAGATGTCGATATATGTAATGAGTGATATACATGGTTGCTACGATGAATTTATGCAGATGTTAGATCTGATATCTTTTAGTGACTATGATGAATTATGGATTGTTGGTGATGTTTGTGACCGTGGTCCTAAATCGATGAAGTTACTCCAAAAGATTATTTCTAGCAAGAATATGCACCTTGTCATGGGCAATCACGACGTATGGCTATTAAAGTATGCGCAATACATGATTGACTGTAAACGAGATTTTCGCGCACAGCGTGCAGATGATGATTATCTAAGATGGACATTGCGTAATGGAGGACTTATCACTTCTGACCAATTTATGGATTTAGATTACCATGAATGTTATGACATTAAACTCTATCTCGAAAATTGTCCGTATTATAAAGAATTAACCGTTCATGGCAAAAAATTCCTATTAGTTCACGCTGGTCTTAGCGAAGAATATATGAAAGCCTACTACTATCATCGCCTCTGTACCACATCACACCCTTATATGGGAAAAGATAGGTTTAGATGCAAATCCCTTCAACGATACGACAATGATTGTAGGCCATACACCTACCTTCCGCTATGGCGATGAATACCGTGGAAAAATTGCCATAGGAAAGAATAAGCAAATCTATCATATTGATTGTGGATGTGTATTTGGTAAGTCCTTAGGTTGTTTACGCCTAGATGATTTAAAAGAATTCTATATTCCAAGTTTACAGCCGGATCGAACATAATACTTCTTCATAATAGAAAAAAATGCTGTATAGGTCATTTCACTTATACAGCATTTTCATTACATTACTTTGAAATTGTATTCTTGATCAGTTCTACAACTTCTGCTTCTGTAGATGAAGCAACCGCCTTTTCAGCTAGTTCCTTCATCTTAGCATAACTTAAGGAGTTAATGATCTTACGTGCTGGTAAGATTGAAGTAGCACTCATAGAGAACTCATCTAATCCTAAACCAAGTAATACTGGTGCAGCTAACTCATCGCCAGCCATCTCACCACACATACCACACCATTTACCTTCTTTGTGCGCTCCATCAATTGCCATCTTGATTAAACGTAATACAGATGGGTTTAGTGGCTGATAGAGATAAGATACTGGTTGACTCATACGGTCAGCAGCCATGGAGTACTGAATCAAGTCGTTTGTACCGATGGAGAAGAAATCTGCTTCCTTCGCTAACTGATCTGCAAGTACTGCTGCAGCAGGAATTTCAATCATGATACCAACTTGTACATCACCAACGGTTACACCTTCAGCGATTAACTTTGCACGTTCTTCATCATATACAGACTTTGCTTCACGGAATTCTGCGACAGTCGCAATCATCGGGAACATGATACATAACTTACCAAATGCAGAAGCACGTAATAGTGCACGCAATTGAACACGGAAGATATCCTTACGTGATAAGCAGAAACGTACAGCACGTACACCTAGGAATGGGTTCATCTCTTCTTCAAATTGGTAGTAACTTAACTTCTTATCACCACCGATATCAAGTGTACGAATAACAACTTGCTTGCCATTCATCCCTTCAAGAACTGATTTATATGCCGCAAACTGCATGTCTTCGTTAGGGAAATCATTTTCACTCTTCATGTAGAGGAATTCTGTACGGAATAGACCTACACCTTCACCACCATTTGCGTTTACTGCATCAACATCAGCTGGTGAACCGATATTACCAACTAGTTCAACCTTATGGCCATCAACAGATACGGATGGTTTATCTTTTAAAAGCCTTTAAAGCTTCCTTATTTGCACGGAACTCTTCAGCGCGCTTTGTATATTCCGCAATCTGTTCTTCTGTTGGGTTTGTGATTACTTCACCATTGATAGCATCTAAGATTACTAAATCACCAGATTTTAATGTATTTAGAATTTCATTTACACCAACGATTGCTGGAATCTCTAAGGAACGTGCCATGATAGCACTGTGGCTTGTACGTCCACCGATTTCAGTCGCAAAGCCTTTTTGCGAATTCCTTATTTAAGGAACCTGTATCAGATGGTGTTAAGTCTTTAGCAACCACAACTACTGGTTCATTTAATGTACTTAGGTTAGGAATTTCATTCCCTGTAATATTGCAGAGTAAGCGGAATGATACGTCTTTAATATCTGCTGCTCTTGCACGCATGTATTCATCATCCATGCTTTCAAACATAGAAATCATCATCTTTGATACACAATCAGCTGCGTATTCAGCATTTACTGAATTTGATGTAATTTCATTCTCAATTGAAGCACGGAATTCTGGGTCACCTATCATCATAAGATGTGCATCGAAAATAGCTAATTCTTCTTCTGCTAATGTCTTTGATGCGACTTCTTTAATCTGTTCAATATCTGCGATTGTCTTTGTAAATGCACTATCCAACTTCTTTAATTCTTCCTCTGGATTTGCGCTTGTCTGTACAATCTTGAGAACTGGTTGTTCCAACTTATATACTTTTGCAATTGCAATCCCCTGTGATGCTGCTATACCTTTCAACATGTCTTAGAACCTCCTTGTTGTATAGGATATATCTGTTTGCAAGAATGGAAACGGTTACATTTTATTTTAAAATAAAATGTACAAATTTCCGCATGAATACAGCCTTTTTGAACATCTATATCTGTAGTTCATTTTAACATTTTTCAAATATCTAGGCAACGAACGAATTCTTCAACTGCTTCCTTTTTTAGTCGATAATATGATGATTTTGCATAGTAGTTACAGTACCAGTTTCTTGGTGATTGATTTAGAAAATCATGCTTAATGATACACACAGTATCCGACGAACAATTCTCCATGACATGTTCAATCATATGCCCTATTCCCCTTTGAACATAAGCAACTGTTCTTTCATGAACTTCATGACTATCGCCAATTAACTCTCGCGTTTTCTCCCGGCGATAGATTCTTCCTAAACTCTCTAATAGTTTAACTTTCTCATCGTATGGTAAACGTTGTAATTTCATGTGACATAGATCCCCTCAAACCTATATACACAGTATGAAGGAGTTTCCTACGACAGTGTTTAAATTTCCAGTATTCCTATTGCTCTTATTCTAAAGTTCTAGTTTGACTGTAGTTTCTTTAAACAAAAAATCGGGATTTCTCCCGATCTTTGAAACTTGTTATTTACTAACTTCTAGTAATCCATATCCACCGCTGGAACGACGATATACAACAGAAACAGTTTCTGTTTCATCATCTGTATAGATGTAGAAGTTATGTCCACTGAGTTCCATCTTCATGATGGCTGTATCAAGATCCATTTCTTCCGCATTCACCGTCTTTTGTCTTTAACAGGAATTGAGTTTTCTTCTTCCGCAAGATCTGTATCAATAAATGCATTTGCAAGGTGTTCACGATGCTTCTTATTCAGTCTAGTCTTTTGACGACGAATTTGGTCTTCTAACTTATCAATCGCTAAATCTACTGCAGCATAGAAGTCATTATTTACAACTTCTGCTCTTAAAATACCTACACGTGATGGGATTGTAACTTCTACCTTCTGGGAGTTTGGATAAACTCTGGCAAGTACACGCGCAATCGTGTTTTCATCGATGAGTAAGTACTTATCTAAAAGCAGATAATTTCTCCTCAATCTTTGTACGCATTGCTGGTGTAACAGCGATATTCTTACCTACAATTTCAAATCTCATAAAATACCTCCTGTATGTGCTCGAGATACACTCAAAACAACTACTAATGTTTTTCAATGATACCTTTTTGCACTTCTTGTATTTATGTCTATATTATACAACATAAATACAATTATTTTTGTATTCGATGTGAATATTCCGTGATAAAAAACTTCACCTTTTACAGTGAAGTTTTCGCAACTAATTGAAATAGCCATTTTAGTACAACTGTCATCGCATAGGTATCCATACCGCAATATGCCTTTAAGTCAGCGATACTCTTTTCTACATCTTCAGTATCAACATTCTTATCTAGATTACGCCATTCAAATACCGCATCCATACCTTGTTGGATATCTAAGTCATGATAGCCTGGATCATCCATCATTGACATAATGGTTTTTAATGACCACTGTCCCTTCATCCGTGTATCGTAGATGACACCTGTTGAAAATGGCAACTGTAGATCTTCCATGCGTGCATTGATATGTAACAAGTCTTCTGCGTATTCAGGATACATATCTGCTAACTCTTGAATACGAATCTTTTCAGCACCTTCTGCGTTATAAGCAAGTACAGTACCTTCCTTAGGAATCGAATGAATTAAATGTTCTGCCATGTCCTTACGGTTATCATGGATATTGAGATAGACTTCGTGCTCGATTCTACCATCTTCATGCATGATATGTAGAGAATATTCAAATGGCAATACATCATACGGGTGCATTCCTTCATATGGTGGGATTGCAAAACGCTCCCATTCAAAATCAATACAGGTAATCGGATAATGAATGTAACCTAACCAGTTTGCCAAGGCATTATAGTCAACATATTGTCCACCATTTCGGTCTGCTTGGATTTGCGCAAACTGTTGAGAAGAACCTTCGATACGTTCTGGATCTGCATCTCTAAGATATAATCTTCCTTCTTCATACATCTGTCGCTTAAATCTTGAAGCAATCAGTGTCAAAATAGAATTATCCGGTAACTGTTTTTCGTGTGGGAAACAATCATCATAGTATAAACATTTTTGACGTGTCATACATTGTGGTTTTCCGGATTGGTTCTCCGACCGTTTCAAACGTACAGGATTCCATCTGCTGTAATAAATAATGCAAATCATGTAAGTTATCATAGATGGCTTCTTTGATATCTACTGTTGGATTATTTTTATCATTATAGAAAGATGTACTGACGATAAATAATTCATGTGGATCTAATTCTTTTCCTCTACGGTAGTTTTTATTGAGATGGATCATATAAATATCTTTGATTCTAATATTTAATCCCTCTAATACCCATACCGTATCACAATAGAACTGCATATCATCCGCATGTGGAAATAAACCAACAAATAGAAAATACAGATCCCATCCATCTTGATTGCGATGTAAGAATGGTGCTTTAATACGTAGCTGCTCATACTCAAAACGAGCTTTAACAAGCCAGTCATACTCCTGTAAAGCATTCATGGCTAAGCTTGCGTCATCACCCTGTTTACCAAGAAAATGGTTAGTTACACCTAGCTTCACACAAGCCAGCTCACTAACCTCTTCATCCAATCTTACAAATGGCTGAAACTTTCTCTTTTCCGCTTGCATTTCGTTTAGAAATAAGCGGGGACAGCGCGTATATTTCTTACAATCAGAAATATGAAACATAAAACTCCTCTATTAAATACCCTCACTCATCGGTAACATTGCTGCACCGATAATGCCAGGTTCATCTAGCGTTGCAATCACAAATGGTGTGTTATGCAAAGCTGTATGTGACATTGATTTATAATTTTCAATCACTGCTGGCAAGAACTTATCTGCAGATTTTGTCATACCACCACCGATAACAAAGATATCTGGGTCACATACACATGCAATAGTCGCAAACATTTGACCTAAATCTCTTGTGGCTTCATCAACAATCTTAATAGCTCTTTCATCTCCTGCATCAGCTAAATCAAATACACTACCTGCATGCAGGATTTCTTTATCTTTAATCACTTCTTTTGCCTTGCGTGTGATATGAGTACCACTTGCCTCATTTTCTACTGCACCAGCATTTAAGTTATTAATCTTTTCACGGTTACGGTCGATGATAATATTTGCAATCTCACCACCAAAGCCATGCTTACCACTTACTGTCTTTCCATCAACGATTAATGCCCCACCAATACCAGTAGAAATCGTTACATAGTATACAACACTCTTATCTTTGCCAGCACCAACCAAGGCTTCCGCAAGTCCTGCTACGTTTGCGTCATTATCCACAAATGCTGGCATACCAAATTCCTTGGATAGTTCATCCGCAAACGGATAACCTGTAAATCCCTTTAGGTTTGTGCTTAATACCATACTTCCAGACTTCTTATCAACCGGTCCTGGTACACCAACACCAATCGCAGAACAATCTTTCCATCCTGGAATCTCTCTTACCATTTCTTTGAGGTTAGACATGACCTTTGTTGGTCCTTCCATACCGTATGATGGTCCCTTTACTTGAGATAGTACTTCACCAAATTCAGTTACTTTCGCAACACGTACATTTGTACCACCTAAGTCAATTCCAATATATGTCTTCATACATCCTCCAGATCAAATAAAATTCATTATTTTTATTATACACTATGAATCGCTTATGAATGCACCAGAAAGAAAAAACCAGAAGAATTTCTTCTGGTCAATAATCATTCCGATAGGATTAGTCAGCTAATGTACCAAATGGATCCCATGGTAACAGTTCCTTTGGCTCCTCTAAAAGTGCCTTCTGAGAAGTTTCAGATAAGTACTTCTTATGTACAGCAACAACATATGTATATTCATCAAACCATGAATCAGATGCGATGAAGTAACCCTTGTTACCAATCTTTTCTCCCCAAGAGTTTTCAATCTTCCAACGAGTTGGTTTTTCATCCACAAGATTTACACCAGTTAATACCATCGCATGGTTCATTGCGGATTCCTTATAGTCTAGCATCTCAGCCTTTGTCATATCCAATTGCATATCTAATGTATTGGCATAGTCATACTGTGCATTATCCCAAAGACCTGTATCACGATCAGCATCCTTACCACAATCACAACCAAACCATACTGGATAACCATCCTTCATCTGTGCAATCGCAGCTGCTTTTAATTCATCCATTGGTAAGTTCAGTAACTTTACCTGTTCTCCATCAACGACATTCCCTAAGTACTTAACAGTATATGTCTTATGGAATGGCTTATCTGCAGTAGGCCCATGAATCACACTGATATAATCAGATAAATCAATTCCTAAGTTTGCATAGAAATCTAATGGCTTTACATGATATTCCGCATGATAGTTACCATCTTTATCATTGTATTCGAATGTAAATTCCTGTGGTGGTAAGCCAAAACAAGACGCAATCAAACCATAGATTTCCTTGAGTGCTGTTTCCTTTAATGCTGGAATTTCATCCTTCTTACCTGCTTGAGCTAACTTGCGACTATCCACCGCAAACTTACGTAAACGACGGTTAAGAATTGCATTCATCTTAGACGTATGAGAACCTTGGTAAGTATCCGGCATCGCACTCTTTGGCGCAATACCATACTTCTTAACAAGGCTTACTAACATGTTCCACTGGCCACCATCACCAACAGCCCACTCTAATAAGAAACGCATATTATCGCTTCCTACAGGACCATCAATTTCCTGTAGTGTACACTCCATAAACCAGTTTGCCTTTTCTAGTTTGTCGTAGAAAGCAATATAGTTCTGTGATAACTCAAACTCAGCCATGTTATATTTCTTTGCAATAAGTTCTCTTAAAACATTCATGGAAGAGAAAATCCAACAACGACCAGATTGGTATTGATTTGTGACTGGCATTGTTTTTAAATCAATTGAGAAGATATTAGGATTATTTCTTTCTGCATCAAAATTACGACTAATTGTACCAATATCATTCTTCACCAAGGCATTGCGAACAACTCTTGCCTTTTCATCTTTTAAATAATTCTCACGTAATGTATCAATTTTCTGTAATGTTACAGGATTCATATTAGACATTTTAATTACCTTCTTTCTATGTAGTATGTTATAACTAACTCACCTATTTTTTTCAATTGATAAACACTGACAAATTCTTAACTTTTTCGCAGAAAAACTCCTGTTTACAATGTGGACAATGAATCACAACTTCTCCTCTCCCCTTGGTATACGAATAAGTTGATAGCAACGTTTACATACAAAAGTACTTATAGTCTTTATTTGTGATATTATTTTTTTGACTGCTTTTAAACTGTCTTGTCACAAAAACGATTTGTGTCTTGATACTTTCGATTTTTCAATACTGCGCTTAGTGATATTTCTTGATGTAAAGCGATACACAAATATGCCAAATATCACAAAATGCAAGTAACGCCGGAATACTATTTTTTTACAAATAAACCCAATACCAAGATTATTACCATCATGATGAGTAAATGTGTATTGAGACGATCCATACCGTAACTTCTTCTAAGACGATATTGTAATTGTTCAATCAAACAATTTCTTCTTTTCATATATACTTCCTATTCTAATGACAGGATTATATCACTTCCTACGCACAATCGATACGATGTCGAAATACTTCTTCTAATAAAGAACGATAGTTTTGAAAACGTCTTTGTAATGTCCGCAAGGACATATGATACTGGTATGCAATATCTTTTTGTCTAACTCCATCAATGTAGTAAGACACAAACATATCCATTGCCATCTTCCCATGTACCACTTTCATGTAATGCATGATCTTTTCTACTTGTTCAACTTGTTTTAAAAACTGCTTGATATTGTTTCTGAAGCATTTCATCTGATGATTGTTTCATCTTCATTTCTAGTGCTTGTTGTAATTGTTTTTGTAGTGGATATGCTTTGCATAAATCCCTAAAATAATCTTTCCTTCTACACATACTGACCCTCCACTTTTTCTATACACGATTACATATAGATTCCCATAGAAAAAGCTGAGTTTCACTCAGCTAAAAAGTTAGATCTTTACCCGTTAATAGATGGTACGCTTCCAAGTACTTCGCAATTGTCTTATCAATTACTTCTTGTGGTAAGCAGTAATCACTATTTGGATTTTGTTTTAACCAGTCTCTAACAAACTGTTTATCGAAGGATGGCTGTCCTTTCCCTGGAGCGTAACCTTCAACTGGCCAGAAACGGCTAGAATCCGGTGTTAACATTTCATCAGCTAGTACAACCTCGCCATGTTCATCAAGACCAAATTCAAACTTGGTATCAGCGATGATAATGCCCTTGGTTCGTGCATATTCAGCACATTTCTTATATAGTGCAATCGTATAATCTCTTAACTTCTGCGCATACTCTTCACCACGTTCTGGGTATGCCTTCTTTAAGATTTCCACAGACTTTTCATAACTAATATTTTCATCATGTTCACCAATCTCTGCTTTAGTAGATGGAGTATAGATTGGCTCAGGAAGTTGATCGCATTCTCTTAGACCATCTGGTAATTTAATATTACATACCGTCTGATCCTTTTGATAACTTACCCAACCAGAACCTGTGATATATCCTCTTACGATACATTCAATTGGTAACATCTCCAACTTCTTACACATCATTGATCTACCCGCAAATTTCTCATTACGGAAAAATTCTGGCATCTGTTGTACATCAGTGGTAATCATATGGTTTTTTACAATATCTTTTGTTAGATCAAACCAAAAAACGAGACATTTGTGTTAAAACAATTCCTTTGTTTACTACCTGATTCTTTAAAATGACATCGAAAGCAGAAATACGGTCGGTCGCTACCATAATTAAGGCATCATCAGCGTCATAGATTTCACGTACTTTGCCTTCTTTGATTGGTGCATATTGTTTCATAATGTTCTCCTCCTTAATGAAACACGATTGATAAACAATTTAAACAGAAAAACGGCATTCAAAGAATACCGCTTTACATTTCAATATAGCCATTCTCATCAGCCGGCTTAGAAAGCGCGATGATGAATTTATAAATTCCATAGATTGCTGGGATACCTGTCCAGCAGAAAATAAGCGAAAGTATACCCGCACGCGTATTTCCTGCATAGAATTCTTGGGCGCCAAAAACACCTAAGAAGAACGCAAGAAGGGCGTACACAACTTTATTGACACCACGACCATTTGTTTGGTTTGTAAAAATACTTTCAGCCTTAGTAATAATGATACTATCATCATTGCGATAGATATTAACATAGTCACCAATTCTTGGTGAGAAGTTAAAGTATGCGATATCGAATTCTTCTAAGCTTCCATCAGTCTTGCCAACGGATACAATACGATTTTCAATACGAATAATTTTATCCATATCTAACCCTCCAATGTCCATATTATACATTATCATGACTTACTTGTCATAATTGTCATTGATTTTGGATGAATTTCAATAGTGACTGCGCGATGTTTACCGCCATCCTCTCCATCCAATGTCCATGCAGTATCTTCTTCACAGATAAATTCAATCTTATCTGTTTTTGAATGCATGTACATATTTAGGATCAATATTGCCTGTCGCTACGCCAGTTAATACGTTATGTAATACTTCAAGATTATCTAAAGCAGCGACTAACAATACTTCAAACTTTCCATCATCTAGTGTGGAATCTTCATAGAATGGAAGCTTAAATCCACCAACAGATGGTGAATTAGAAATAGCGCCAAAGACAAATGTACCTTCTTCCTCAACTCCATCATGAATAAACTTCATCTTTGTATGATTCGAAAGACTTGCCGGAAGATTTCCTAACGCATTGAGTACATATGCGCCATATCCAAGTATCTTCTTGGATTCACGAGATGTTTCATAGCTCGTTGCGGTAAATGCTCCAAAAGCAGCTACGTAGTTAAAATATTTACCGTTAAAGCAACCTACATCATAAGAGAATGGCTTACCAAAGGCTATCGTACGGCAATAGGATTCAACTGTACCTTCTCCATCAATTGCTTTACTAAAGTCATTAGTTGTACCACCTGGAATATAACCAATTGGTAAGTGAATATCCTGATGCATCATAATATTCACAACACGGTTGAGTGTCCCATCTCCACCATATACAACTATTATTTCAAATTCAGCTGCGTGAGTAATTAATATCTCTTCAGAACCCAAGCCTTTATCTGGCATGATTGGAAACACCGTTACTTCACAATCAAAGATTGTTAGATTCTTGATAATATCAAAGACAATCTTTTCGATTGCATTGTTACCTGCTTCAGGATTGAATAAGAACATTACTTTTTTCTTCATAGCACCACCTACTTCATCTTTATTCTATCACTTTCATACAATGAAAAAGGAGATTTCTCTCCTTCATAGATTTGACTAAGCTTCTACCTTCCAAAGGCCGTGTAGGTTGCAGTATTCATAAGCTGCTACAACTTCATCACCTTCAGCTAATACGAAGTCAGCAACTGGTTGATCTGTAGGTAATAGTGCCTTACGCTGTACACCCTGCTTTGTTTCTAAAGCGATGAACTGAATAGAATGTTCTTCCGTCATTGGGTGAATGACAGAACCAACAACTACATGAACCTTGTTGCCATCAACTGTAATAACTGGTACATGCTTTTCACCTGCAGCATCTGTTGAATTAGCCTTTAATTCAACCATCTCGCTACCTTCAGATGTAAATGTTGTATCGTTTCCTAATACCACTTCGATAATTTCTTTTGTTGTTCTGTTAATAAAAAATTTCATGTTCACTCTTTCCTCCTAATATTTATTGGGCTGATGATTTATAGGAACGTGATGCGAATTCATGATCCAATAAGTATAGGGCTTTAGGATCACTTCCAAATAATTCCATCTTTTGAATTAAGTCAGCAGCGTTCTTTTCTTCTTCTGCCTGTTCAGAGATAAACCAATCTAAGAACTGTGTTGTACGATAATCATTTACCTTGCTTGCTTCAGCATAGATCGCATTGATAGATGCTGTAATGAACTTCTCATGAGCATAAGCGGCCTTTAACACATCAAGATTTTCTTTTGACTTTGACTCTGGCTTAGCGATTGCTTCATAAGTAACCTTTTCATCATTGTCATGTAGATAAGCGATGAACTTTAATGCATGGTCCATTTCTTCTTTAGCCTGGATGTTATACCAGTTGGCAAAACCATCTAATCCCTTCTCAGTGAAATGATTTGCAAATTCTAGATATAAGTAAGCACTGTACATTTCTTTGTTAATCTGGTCGTTGATTAGTTTTGAAACTTTCTTCTCCATTATGAGTTCCTCCTATGACCGTAGTCACCTATAAGATAGTAGAATTACATTTCATTTTCAAGGAATATGCTCAAACCTATAAAATGAAATAAAAGAGTTTTTTTGATAAAAATGATCAATTACCCGTTGACATAAAACCCTTACATATAGTTGTAATACCTGTAAAATTTTTGTATTCATCCTTAGTAGGATAAATTAGATGTCATTTATGATTTCTAGATGAAGTAATCATATTCAACTAGTTTTTAGACAATCCTGATTCCATCTTTTAAATACACAAATATGAAATAATCCTATTATGATAGAAACAATAAATACAGTTATAAATGGAGTGACAGTAATTTCCTGTTGATGAAATAGAGTATCCGATACCCTTAATAACCAAGCCCATGGGATAAAAAAACCATATCTTATCACCCAGACTCGTTTCACATAATGCTGCTACAACAACACCTACCATCGAAATACCTAACGCTACTCCTGTGCTAAATAAATAACTGATAATATGATTCATCATATATACAACAAAAAGAAAAAAATAGTATAGAATAAGACATTTAAAAATAATGAATCTAATAGATATATCTACTCCTACAGTTTTCAACAAAAAGCTCAAAAACAGTAATTGAAACCGCCAATACTATACAGTAACAAATCCATAGAAATATCACTTCCACAAAAAAATGGCTTATAATTCGATTGCGAGTATCCTAATAAATATTTATATTTGCCAGCCGATTCCTCCAAATTTTTCAATTGAATACAGACAATACTAGAAGCAAACGGAAGAAGTACACCTACTATTTGAAAAATAAGAAAAATAATATTGTCCTGCTTTGTAAATCTCCACGATGATTCCAATATATGAATAACAGTAGAGAAATAGTAATGCTGCTAAGACATGTATTAGTAAATAAGACGTATTTTTAATTTTCAAAAAAACTAGAACATATATTCGACTTCATAACTATTTCACCTGTTTTTTTAAAAAGATATAGCAGAAATTTCTGACAGAATAATGAATAAAAATAACTCCTAAGAATAATGAAATATAAATCATTGAATAATCAGGAACATATTCAGTCCCAAAAGGAATACCATTTATTTTTCATTTTCGTCATTGGTTCTAGCAACTTTAGCGACCAATCATAAGGGAAAAATATACCAGTTATCTAAGAGAAAAAAACTTGTACCAATAATCAGTGGAGCTATAGTATTAATAATCATAGAAAAAAATAAAGATTCGTCTTTCTTGAAAGCCATAAAGTAAATGGAATCTGCCATAAAGTTGTAACCCAAATTAATAAAAACAGTTAGTAGAATTCTACTTAGACTTGTAAGACTTGGTGTCGGTAAAAATAAGCTAATTACAATAAGTATCAACCCCAGAATGATACTAATTACTAAACTCAAAAAAAGCTACTAGTATAATTCTTGAAAAATTCTGCCATCTTTAAATCAACATCTCTTGATAAGAAAATAGAATACTTATTTGAATCTAATTCCAATTTATTTAGCAAACCAGAAACTACCGCAATAATAACATTAATCCAAATAACTCCCCACTGATTCACTGCTGTTTCTACAGTTAAACTTAGAATGCTTTCACCACCCAGCGACGAAAAATAATAAGGATATCAAAGCACAAATAAGGGAAAAAAAGAATAATCAATTTATTAATACTTGTATTTTTTTATTTTTTTAACAAGTTTGATAGAAATATTCGTTTCATAATTCCTTTCTCCCCTTTTTCCAATAATATTTGATTATTGAATAACTCTTCAAGGTTCTCGGAACCATCATATTCTTTCTCTAGTACAATCTTTCCCTCATAGATAAAAACCAATGAAGTCAGCTATATGTTCAATTTCCGAAAGAATATGACTCGAAATCATGATTGTCATTCCTTCAGATTTAAATGACTCTATTATGTCTCTTAACTCTTGAATACCAATTGGGTCTAAGCCATTAGTAGGCTCATCCAATATAAGTAATTTAGGTGAATTGATTAAAGAAATAGCTATACCTAATCTTTGTTTCATTCCTAGAGAGAAATGTTTTACTGGTCTTTTATCAATATTTCCTAAACCCACTTTATTTAACAATGGAAGTATAGTGCTTTCTGAAATCCCAAGCATTGTTGTTACTACTTTCATATTATCATAGGCACTCAAATTCTTATAAAGTGGCGGTTCTTCAATGATACTCCCAATTTTTCTCAAGATCATGACGTGACCATTCTTTACCTTCAAAAAAATAATAGAACCGCTTGTCTTATTAATTAAACCAGTCAAAAATCTTCATAATAGTAGATTTTTCCAGCACCATTTGGGCCAATCAAACCATAAACTTTACCTTTCGGAATATGCATGTTGACATTATCTAATACTGTTCTCTTCCCATAGGATTTTTTTAAGTTTTTGTATTTTTTTAGCATATTAATCACTCCAATTTTGTATACTGTTTAACTTTTTATGTAACAAGCAAACAATATACTTTCTTTTTCAAATTTTCTAATAATTCTGTTTAATATGACTTTTTATCAGTAAAATTGATCTCAAACTAGCAACTAATCCTTCATCACTGCTACATTCATTGCGCAATAGCTATCAAAATCCTTCAAATGAACTTTCAGTACTACTATTCAAAAACCTATTATTGATTTTTAGAGTGGGAGTTTACGAAACCACTATTTCATTTTATTTAGAAAAAAATTTCTTCTAAATCTCATAATCGATACAAGAGCGAGCTTGAATCCTATCTTTTAATAAAGCTTTTTAGTTTTTAAGTGTTCTGGATGAACCTGGTATGCATTTAATGCCTCAAAAGATACAAAGTCAAACACAAAAGGCAAAAATCATAATTTGTTGGATCTGCATCCTTGTGATTGCATACTACTTCACCACTAGCCACTTCTTTTAAACTAGTAAGTGTTTTAGCAAGAGTTACTGCCTCTTTTAAACTTTCTTCATGATTTAAAGCCTGAAGTTTAAACATTACAATATGTCGAATCATATATCATTACTCCAAATTTAGATGGTAACGTAGGATATATACGTTAGCCGCAAAGAATATAACATTCATAATAATCGAATAGATTAATGTCATTGTTTGATAACTCATATGGTTAAGAGCATTCATAAACTGCACTGCACCAAATGTCACTACAAAGATAGAAGGAACTTGGAATAGAGATGGAACCACAATACCTAGGATAATAAATGTAGCGATACCAACAAGTAAACGATGCTCTGGGAATAAGTTACCAACTGAATAACATAGATAAATCAGTAATAAGAACTGTGAAGCTGAGAATAGATATGTTGCACATAACTCTATAAATCCTAAATCTAATACAATCTTTAATGCACGAAGTAACCAATCAAAATTTAAATATAGACTGCGAATCAAATCGATAAATTGACCTGTACCGATAATCATACCGGCTAGGCATGCTAGCTGTGCTAGTACAAATAGTATGACATAAATCATATATGTAATAACCTTACTTAATACAAGTTGCCAAGTGGTTACTGGTAATGTATGCATTAAATATCCTTGTCCAGACAATAGATTCTTGTGGAAACGCTGTACAGAAGACCCAAAGATCATCATAAATGTCGCAAATACAATTCCTACTACCATCAAAACCAAAATGAACGAAACTGTCGAAGAGTTACTTGTGTAGAATGGATCATATGCCATTCTTTCTGACATGATTTTTAAGATTGGTGTTCACTGATACACCAAGTACGATGGATAATAAGAATTCAGCGCCAATCAAGATTAGAAATAATTTATATGTTGATTTAAATTCAAAATGAATTAATTTAGCTAGCATGCGAATACCTCTCTAAATAATGCGTCTACTGACTTACCTTCTTTTTCACGAATATCATCTATCGTGCGATGGAATACGATTTCTCCATCACGGATGAAGATTGCTTCATCTAATACAGGCTCTACATCCGCAATCAAGTGTGTAGAAATGACTACCAATGCATTCTCACTGTAATTACCGATAATCGTACGTAAGATATAATCTCTAGCAGCTGGGTCAACACCACCAATTGGTTCATCTAAGAAATAAACCTTTGCTTCACGACTCATTGCAAGTACAAGTTGTACTTTTTCTTTATTACCCTTTGATAAATTCTTAAGCTTATCTTTTAGTTGAATATGTAACTCATCTAACATCTTTAGTGCTCGATCATAACGGAAGTCATCATAGAAACTTCTAAACATCTTTAACAGTTCACCGACATTCATCCAATCTAATAGATAATCCGCATCAGGTAGATAAGACACAACTGCCTTAGTTTCAATCCCTGGCTTTTTACCATCGATAAAGATGCCGCCCTCTGTTGGGGTTAATAAGCCATTTGCAAGCTTTAACATTGTTGTCTTACCACTACCGTTAGGACCAAGTAAACCAACGATACGTCCTGACTCCAATGAAAGGTCAACATGGTTTAACGCAACTTTATTACCGTATTTCTTTGTTAAACCTTTGCATTCAAACATTACACTCATCATTCTTCTCCTTGCATATTAATAAAATCAATCATCTGTGTTTTGGAATATCCTAGCTTTTTTAGCTTTGCGTAATATTCCGCGGTTAGGCTTTTAGCCTCTTCACCCTTGATACCATCAAGCATGGATTTATCTTCACTAACAAAACGTCCTGCAGTACGTTGTGTATATACAAGCCCTTCTTGTTCAAGTCCTATCAGTGCTCGTTGCATCGTATTTGGATTGACTCCAGATTCTTCAGCCAATTCACGAACAGATGGTAACTTGGAACCTGCTGGATATACACCCGTCACAATTCTTCGTTTGATAATACTGACTAGTTGTGGATAAATTGCTTGATCACTTCTAAATTCCCAACTCATCATTTCTCCTTCTGTATTACTGTCTTAATACAGTATTATATTAATACAGTAATATGCACCTGTCAATAATAATTATTTATTGTTTTTCGATAAATAATTATTGAATTACAGAAATATATATACTATGATACTTCCACAAGGAGGACTTGATTATGGAATCTAGTTCAAAAACATATACGTAACAGCATATTACTTACGCATATTGATATTACTCATTGCGCTTATCGCAATCTATATCATCATCAATAGTGTTTCAATCGCCAAAGAGTTTATTGACAGTCGAAATATCACGTCAATATCTATACAGAATCAAATTATTCTCGCCTGCGGGATTGGCTATATTGGCTTTGTAGTATTACTTCGACTTCTATACATTATCAATCAGCTTCTCGTAAATATCTCTAAAGAAAAATGTGTTTATTATAGAGAATGTAAATCTATTAAGACATGCAAGTGTTTGTTGTTTGTTAGGAAGTTTCCTTGCTTTTATACTTGCAGCGATTTGGTCTAAGCTATTTTACAGTATTGTATTTGCGGCCATCTTCTTTGCTTTGATTATTCGTATTATTCAAAATATTTTCCAACAGGCAATTCGTATGAAGGACGAATTAGACCTAACAATATGAGGTGACTTATGCCTATCAATGTTGATTTAAATGTCATTATGGCAAAACGTCATATCAGTGCTGGTGAACTTGCTGAAAAAATTGATATTACACCAGCAAATCTATCAATTCTAAAAAATGGAAAAGCAAAGGCAATCCGCTTCTCCACGCTGGAAGCGTTATGTAAAACCCTAGATTGCCAACCAGGAGATATACTCAGCTATGAACCAGAATAAACAAACGATGATTGCACCTGATACACTCTTATTCTGTATCGCAATTGCAACTTATATATTTGGATATCTATATGCTTCACTTTTTGTAATCTACTTTGCCTTTGCAAAGTTAGCAGCACTATACATTCTGATCGTAGAAGTTAGCGCAGCTTCCCTTCACAAAGAGCGTACAAAAGAATCTATCCTATGGGCATGTCTATTATTATTTCAAGGTATTCTTCTTGGATTTGATCGTTCTTTTGAATTCGAAAAGTTGGCGATACTACACGCGAATGTCATCTACTATACGTTATGTCGTTTTCAGAAATTATCACTTCCAAATACAAGTGAAACAATCCTATTAGATTTTTTTGAGGGGTGGATCATTCAGCCATTCTCGCATCTATTTGCACGTTTCATACATATCATCAAATACCTACGCACATACATTCATTCACAGCAACTAAAAACAGTAGTATTTAGTTTGGTTATCTTAATTCCACTTGTACTTTTCGCATTAGGACAACTATCCGCAATCGACCAAAACTTTGCAAGCCTAACAACAAGTCTTTTTAGACTTATCTTCCATCCACTCAATTCAATATATTTCTTCCGTATCATTTGGAGTTTACCAGTTGGTGCCTATCTATTTGGACTTATCAGTAGTTGTATTCTGAGTGAGAAACCCTTTATATCCTATGATGGATGTAGAGAGTTCTTCCTAAAGAAAAAAAGTGATTCCGCTTATTTCTATTCGTATCACAAATTTGGTATTACTTATACTCTATCTTGTATTCTTTATGTTCCAGTTATCAGAGTTACCTACTGTATTAGCTGCACCTAGCGCAGAGAGTTCATGTGTATATGCAGTACGGGGCTTTTGGAATTTCTTCCGTATCATGGGATTAAACATCCTATTAATTTTGGCATTAAACTTCCTGGTCAGAAAAGAAGATACTACAAACACAAAGCTAGAAACATATATATTGTTATTTACAACATTATGTTTCAACTTGCTTGCATGTTTAAAACTAGGCCTGTACTTCTTTACCTACGGCTATACGGAACGTCGAGTGATTGCTTTATGGTTACTGGTTTCAATCTTAATTTCTCTTATACTGATTATCATTCGTATGCATAAGAAGTTTAATTTAATTCAGTGTATAACTACATCATTTGTAACAAACTACATTCTCTTCCTTTACTTACTTCCACTCTTCTATCCAATAACCTGGCTTTAAAAAAGAGGTCACCTCAAACTTTCCATTTTGAAGTGACCACTTTTTTATTTAATCCAATCAACACTCAGTACAGTATATTCGCCTAAGTCATTAACTGCTTTACGTAATACTGTTTCATCTACTTTAGACTTCATATGAACATGTGCTTTCTTTAAATCAGAGTCTACTACTGCGTATACACCTTCTATTGTGTTTAATGCTTTTTCAACTTTTGAAGCGCAATGTCCACATGTCATACCATCCACAGTAAGTACTGCTTCATATGGATAATGTGCAAGATTCTTATCTGTAACCTTCACATTTGCATGACAGCCACAGCCTCCTCCACATGATCCACCGGATGAACAACAACCAGAAGTTCCTCTTTTAATAACAGAGCGAATCGCAAATACAAGTACAACTACTAATACGCCACCTACTACTATTGTTCCCATACTACCTCTTTCTAAATGCAGTTAACCTGCACTATAAGTTTTACCTATTTCTTTTCCTTTTTCACAAAGGTATACAATGCCATAGTGTTCTTTGTTGATATATCCTTCATGTGCTAGTTTGGTTAACATGGCACATACACTTGGTCTAGAAACATTTAATTCTTTTTGCCAGTGTTACGCTACGTACGCCTCTACCACTTGGATCTAAGCGAAGTAATGTAACTAAATATTTAATCTTCGCTGCTGTTAATTCGTGTATAGACATTATACATACACCTTTCTAAATAAGGTACAGGTTGCCCTGCACCTTATAGTAAATCATTATTTTTCTTTGTAACCTGGACGTACAAGTCCCCAAATGATAGCTGCAATTAATACAATCGCAACAACGAGGTCCAATTGGGTGGATATTACCTGTAACTGCAGAACCAACCTGGTAGATAATGAGCGCAATTACGTAAGCTAAACTACACTGATAAGCAATTGCAAACCATGTCCACTTACCATTATTCATCTCACGACGGATAGCACCAATTGCCGCAAAGCATGGAGCACATAGTAAGTTGAATGCTAAGAATGAGTAACCTGCAATCGGGTTATTGTTGAATGCATTTGCCATAGATGTAAAGATCTGCCATCCATTTTCAGCAACTTCACCAGCGCCATAGAGAATACCCATTGTACCTACAACATTCTCCTTCGCAACTAGTCCAGTAATAGCAGCTACAGCAGCACGCCAATCTCCCCAACCTAAAGGTATGAAGATAAACTTGATTGCATTACCAATTGCCGCAAGCATAGATTCAGACTGTTCTACAGCACCAAATCCATTTTCAGTAAAGCCATAGCTTTGCATGAACCATACAAATACAGTCGCAAGTAAGATAATTGTTCCTGCCTTCTTAACGAAGGAAGAACCACGCTCCCACATAGAATGTAAGATATTAGATGGAGTTGGCCAGTGATATGCAGGCAATTCCATTACGAATGGTGCAGGATCACCAGCAAACATCTTTGTCTTCTTTAATGTAATACCCGAAATAACAATAGCCGTAATACCTAAGAAGTAAGTACTTGTCGCAACTAATCCAGACTTCTGGAAGAAAGCACCAGCGATTAAAGCGATAACTGGTAACTTCGCAGAACATGGAATAAACGTTGTAGTCATAACTGTCATACGACGGTCACGCTCATTCTCGATTGTACGTGAAGCCATGACACCAGGAACACCACAACCTGTACCAATTAACATTGGGATAAAACTCTTACCAGATAAGCCAAACTTACGGAATACACGGTCCATAACGAACGCAATACGAGCCATATAACCGCAGCCTTCCAAGAATGCTAGGAAGAAGAATAATACTAACATCTGAGGTAAGAAACCAAGAACTGAACCTACACCAGCAACAATACCATTTAGGATAAGACTCTGTAACCAATCAGCAACTTCAATAGACTTCAAGAAGTTACCAATGACTGTTGGTAAGCCATCCTGCCATGGTCCATATGTAGCAGCTTCAGGTTCTTCTTCTGCAGAATAGATTTCATAATCAGAATAAGTTACTTCACGAGTTTCCTCAACATCACCTTCATCATTATGAATATCAGCTGAAACAACCAAGTTCTCTAACTGCCCTGGTTTAAGAACTGTAATTTCTGTTTCACCTTCATCATTTTCACTAGAAGAGATATAACCCTTTTCAATTGCTTCATCAATGAAGGCTTGGTTTGCTTCTTGGTCCGCTTTATATGCACCAGAATCTTCATCAAATTCTGCACGTCCTAAGCCAAACCAGAACCAACCATCACCGAATAATCCATCATTTACCCAGTCAGTAGCACCTGTACCAAATGTCTGGATGGATACGAAGTATACAATAAACATAACTACCGCAAAGATAGGTAAACCTAACCAACGGTTTGTAACGATGTTATCAATCTTATCAGAAACACTGAGCTTACCAGCATTCTGCTTTGTATAGATACCATTAAGTGTTTCTGTAATAAATGTGTAACGAGCATTCGTAATGATAGATTCCGCATCATCATCTAAATCCTTTTCAACTGCAGAAACAATAGCCTCAACTTCAGCCATCTTACTTTCATTGAGATTTAATCTTGCAAGTACTTTTTCGTCTCTTTCAAATACTTTAATCGCATACCAACGCTTTGATTAGCAGGTACATCAGTTAATACAGAATCTGTAATCTTAGAAAGAGCTGTTTCAATCTTATCTTCATACTTATGAATTGATGTAGCTGATTTTGCTTCAGCAGCCGCAATCGCAGCTTCCGCAGCTTCCATAATACCCGTTTCTTTCAAAGCGGAGATTTCAACAATTTTACAGCCTAACTTCTCGCTCAAAGCATTGATATTAATCTTATCATCAGCCTTCTTAACAAGGTCCATCATGTTGACAGCTACTACAACTGGAACACCAATTTCAAGTAACTGTGTTGTTAGATATAAGTTACGCTCCAAGTTTGTACCATCTACAATATTTAAAATCGCATCAGGATGTTCACCAATCAAATAGTTACGAGAAACAACTTCCTCTAATGTATATGGTGATAATGAATAAATACCAGGTAAGTCCTCAATAATTACATCTGGATGTTTCTTGAGTTTACCCTCTTTCTTTTCTACAGTTACTCCTGGCCAGTTACCTACATACTGGTTAGAACCAGTCAAGGCATTAAATAAGGTCGTTTTGCCACTGTTTGGATTACCCGCTAAGGCAATCTTCAATCTTTCGTTTGCCATTCTACTTTCTCCTTATCTCTCTATGAATTACTCAACTTCAATCATTGCGGCGTCATCCTTACGGATGGATAATTCATAGCCTCTTACAGTTACTTCGATTGGATCACCTAATGGAGCCACCTTACGAACATAAACCTCAACTCCTTTAGTGATGCCCATGTCCATGATTCTACGCTTTACAGCGCCTTCACCATGAAGCTTCAAAACCTTTGCAGAACTGCCAATCGTAACTTCCTTTAATGTATTCATTCTTCCCTCCTTATATCATGACTTTCATAGCCATTTCTTTTCCAATCGCAATACGTGTTTCTTTCACGTTTACAATTAGGTTTCCACCGACTTCTGAGACAACTGTGGCAGAGCCACCAACGACAAAACCGAGGTCTGCTAAGTGTTGTTTCACTTCTGCACTTCCCCCAATTTTAACAATTTTATATTCTTGACCGATTACTCCTAAAGCTAATGGTATCATCGCTTGCCTCCTTATATAAAATGAACAAAAGTTAGAGCACTCTAACTAATGTTAGTTTAGACTCACTAACTAACATTGTCAATGTTTTTCTGTAAAATTAATTGATATTTTTCATATAATTCTTTTGTGAAAATTTCACGACATTTTGATTATTTTGTCTGAATTCAATAGACAAAAAAATCTCTAATTATTTATAATACTTTTTATGATACTTGGAGGCCCTATGAATAAATATGTAATCGCAACATCCTCTACTTCGGATTTGCCAGCAGAGTACCTAAAAGAACACAATATCCCCTTTATCTCATACACATACACAATTGACGATAAAGTTTATATAGATGATTGCACAGAAGAAAGTCGTAAATTCTTAATGTCTTCCATGCGTGCAGGTAAGCAACCAAATACATCTCAAATCACAGAATATGCATACTATGAATTCTTAAAAGAAATTCTTGAAGCAGGTAATGATGTTCTATTTGTTGATATGACTCGCGCTTTATCCTCTTCTATTAATAACGCAGAGCGCGCAATCAAGAGCCTAAGCGAAGAATTCCCTGATCGTAAGATTAGTCTATTAGATAGCTATTGCGTTACAGGTGGTCTAGCCCTTTTCCTAAAGCAATTAGTAAAACGTCATGAAGAAGGATGGGATTATGATCAACTTGTGGAATGGGGAAATGCACATAAGCTTGAGTACGTTCATCGTTTCATGGTAGAAGACCTACAGTGGTTAAGACGTGGAGGTAGATTATCCAACGCTTCTGCCCTACTTGGAACAATTCTATCCATCAAACCACTCATCTATATTCCAGATAGCGGTAAACTTGTTTCCTTTAAACAAGTACGCGGTAGAAAGAAAGCACTGCATTCATTAATCGATTCATGTGCAGATGACATCGCAGATTATACAAAAGACGAAGAAATCTCAATCATCCACGCAGATGCATATGAAGATGCAGTCGCATTCCGTGATGACTTTATCAAAACCTATCCACAGTTCAAGGATACAGAGATTTCCATCATGCAATTAGGACCAGTCATCGGAAGCCATGTAGGTCCAGACTTCATGGCAATTACATACCATGGCAAACATAGACTAAATATCGAAAAGTAAAAAAACTCGGATCAACCGAGTTTTTTAAACTAATTATGTTCATCAAAGCATTTAAATTATTAGTTAATTGAAAGTACTATTATTAATACTATAATTATCATTGCGAGTGTAGAGGCGGAAGAAATCGCTATGTGACCGCGAGACTTGAAAAATCAAGCAGATACCTGGATTTGGCGTACCAGTTCATTCGTAATTATTTATATAAGGTGATGACTATAATGTTGTCACCTTATAAAAATTAGTAAATTATGGATGGACTATCTTTACTTGTCGAATATCACTTTTCTGCAGAAGAATAATATGATTTGTGTTGCCAGGGAATATATCAATCTCATCTTCCCCAGAACTGGTGCCAATGCTTGGATAGAAATCAATAACTTCACCTGTTATTTTTAATACTTTTACAGGTACTTACTTCAATAACTTTCCCATATAGTTCACGTAGGTCCATTATTCTTCCCCCTTTCCTTATTTTTTTATTAAGACAAGATTACTTTAGCATAATTTTTATTCCATCTTTGCCATAAAGAAATTTTTATATTATAAATAGAACGATAAATAATTTCTGATACATATCGAGTTGTAGCCTAGCAAAAATTTCGATGGTAGTAGAACATATTTATATATGCAAAAAGGTCATCATACGTTGTAGCCTAGCAAAAAATTTCGATGGTAGCAGAACTGTCTTCGGCCTGATTCTTTGATTGTTTTAGTTGTAGCCTAGCAAAAAATTTCGATGGTAGCAGAACGAAAGATGGAACAATCAAGATTGGAAACAAGTTGTAGCCTAGCAAAAAATTTCGATGGTAGCAGAACTGTACTCAGCGAAAGCCGTCATGAAGTTATGTTGTAGCCTAGCAAAAATTTCGATGGTAGCAGAACGACCAACATCAAGTTATTTATTGATGTAACGTTGTAGCCTAGCAAAAATTTCGATGGTAGCAGAACGAGTCACTACGTCTAACTCTGACATCAATAGTTGTAGCCTAGCAAAAATTTCGATGGTAGCAGAACTTTTATGTCTATTTAGAGATAGTCCAATTTGTTGTAGCCTAGCAAAAATTTCGATGGTAGCAGAACGCATGGGGTGTTTACGTTACAGCGTACGCAGTTGTAGCCTAGCAAAAAATTTCGATGGTAGCAGAACTGATTTGAGCAAATCAATCGTAAACCCTCTGTTGTAGCCTAGCAAAAATTTCGATGGTAGCAGAACTATTGCCCAACTGTTTAGCGGTGGGTAGTGGTTGTAGCCTAGCAAAAATTTCGATGGTAGCAGAACGATGGGGTGGACCATTAGATCTAAGTTTATGTTGTAGCCTAGCAAAAATTTCGATGGTAGCAGAACATGTGCGGAAATCTTCTAAGAACTTGTATTGTTGTAGCCTAGCAAAAATTTCGATGGTAGCAGAACCTCCTTATGTATTGATTTCAATTTTCTATAGTTGTAGCCTAGCAAAAATTTCGATGGTAGCAGAACTGTGGCCAAGATGTTTTGAAACTGCAATGAGTTGTAGCCTAGCAAAAATTTCGATGGTAGCAGAACGTATTTTCAAACGTCGTAGCAACATTATTTGTTGTAGCCTAGCAAAAATTTCGATGGTAGCAGAACTTACAACATACTCCACGAATGTGTACTATCGTTGTAGCCTAGCAAAAATTTCGATGGTAGCAGAACCATACCAGAAAAATAGTTTTGAATTGATGAGTTGTAGCCTAGCAAAAATTTCGATGGTAGCAGAACCAAGCTTAGAAATGAAATCAGTAGTCAATAGTTGTAGCCTAGCAAAAAAATTTCGATGGTAGCAGAACTATTACGACTATATAGCTTAACATTTGCAGGTTGTAGCCTAGCAAAAAAATTTCGATGGTAGCAGAACGCCAATTTTAAAGGCGAAGACACCTTAAACGTTGTAGCCTAGCAAAAATTTCGATGGTAGCAGAACTATATAGTTATAATGTAATTAGGAAATCTAGTTGTAGCCTAGCAAAAAATTTCGATGGTAGCAGAACCAGTCAATGGTGTGCGAACGCAAAGACGCAGTTGTAGCCTAGCAAAAATTTCGATGGTAGCAGAACGGACGGTGGAAAAGACTATTCTAAAGCGATGTTGTAGCCTAGCAAAAATTTCGATGGTAGCAGAACGCGCGTTCTGTTTCTTCATCTGTCTTGATTGTTGTAGCCTAGCAAAAAAATTTCGATGGTAGCAGAACGGAATGTTAAAAGAAGTTATAGCACGTGGTGTTGTAGCCTAGCAAAAAAATTTCGATGGTAGCAGAACGAGTGTAACAGAATCAGTACTATGTAACGCGTTGTAGCCTAGCAAAAATTTCGATGGTAGCAGAACATTCTTCAACTTGGAACTAAACGGAATTAAGTTGTAGCCTAGCAAAAATTTCGATGGTAGCAGAACATATTCCTCTATGCTTGTATTTATCCACTTGTTGTAGCCTAGCAAAAATTTCGATGGTAGCAGAACCGCTATCAAATACGATAACAAACCCATATAGTTGTAGCCTAGCAAAAATTTCGATGGTAGCAGAACTGATTGAGGGCGCATGTGAGATTGAAATAGGTTGTAGCCTAGCAAAAATTTCGATGGTAGCAGAACACAAGCACATGATCATCTTGTTGAACTCAAGTTGTAGCCTAGCAAAAAAATTTCGATGGTAGCAGAACAGTTGGTTGAGTACATCTTTGAGTGTTCCTGTTGTAGCCTAGCAAAAATTTCGATGGTAGCAGAACAGCACAGAATGCAATTGTAACGATTGGAGAGTTGTAGCCTAGCAAAAATTTCGATGGTAGCAGAACATGTTGAAAGATAATATTCACGAATTGGGTGTTGTAGCCTAGCAAAAAAATTTCGATGGTAGCAGAACTTAATCGATTTATTTCTGACTTCTCAGTCAGTTGTAGCCTAGCAAAAATTTCGATGGTAGCAGAACGGCGCTGATTCTGGATAGATTAAGAATGTCGTTGTAGCCTAGCAAAAAAATTTCGATGGTAGCAGAACGGAGTTAAAGAAAGATATTAAAAGTTCTGTGTTGTAGCCTAGCAAAAAATTTCGATGGTAGCAGAACAGACGCGAGTTCGTAAAGATGTGCGAAGTGTTGTAGCCTAGCAAAAAAATTTCGATGGTAGCAGAACGAACGATGAGAAATAAATTCTTATAAGTTTGTTGTAGCCTAGCAAAAATTTCGATGGTAGCAGAACAACGTTAGCAGCGATTCGCACGCCTGAAGAGTTGTAGCCTAGCAAAAATTTCGATGGTAGCAGAACGCTTCGTTGGATTGGTTTTAAGCCATTGGCGTTGTAGCCTAGCAAAAATTTCGATGGTAGCAGAACTGTGGCAATCAAAACATAAAAGGCATAAGGTGTTGTAGCCTAGCAAAAAATTTCGATGGTAGCAGAACTTAAAGGCATAGATTTTCGAGTAGACGGAACATGTCATGTTGTAGCCTAGCAAAAAAATTTCGATGGTAGCAGAACCTCAAAAATATCTAGCATTATTTTGAGTGTATTAGTATTTAACTAACGGTTTTCCCATCTTCTAGACCAAGAACAATCTTAACATATTCTTCCATATAATTAACACCCTCTTTCAAATTAGAAACACATAGAATCTCATTACAAATACGTTCATATATACTTTCTTCGTCCGCCAAGTCAATTGTAAATTTATCAATTAAATAACAACTATTAAGTTGATAATCAGTTTGCATTGTTGTACAAAAATACAATTATCATTGAATTTGATATTTCTTTTTATTCTATCCTGAATTTTATTTGTTACTATTGGACAATCTACAATTATTAGATTTTTCTTGCTTTGAAATTGAAGTTGCTTGCCTAATGAGATCCAATTGTAAAAAAATAAAATCTTCAATTGATAAGTCAAATTCATTCATTTCAAAATCATCAATCACTAAAGTCGGTTCAATTAGTTTTACAAATGTCATTGGTGATATCTTGATATCTCTTAACTTGATATCATGACTTTCATTAAACTGCATACACAACATTTCGGTTAATGATTGAATTGTTAAGAAAGTTTCGATATATGATTCATCCGACAACTCATTTATTATCGCCTTTAGTAAGATAGATTTAGATTGTAATTTTAGTTCTTGATAAAATTCATAATTAGGGTGAAATAAAGTATATATTAATTTTCTTTTGGGTAAGTTCATTATCATCTAAATAAATATGAACATTGTTATGATTCTCTTCTTCATATTCACTCAATGGTAAGCCTACCTGAAATTCCTTTAAAGATCTTTTTAGATTCAATTTCTGTATTTCATTATTACCAATAATAAATTTGTACTTATCGATGAGTAAATTCGTTTTATATATTCCCTTCTTTATAGTCAACTTTCTCATATGATTATAAATGCATCAGAATTAATTGAAGATTCTTGATGAGATTTACTACCTGTTAACAATACCATTTTTGAATATTGTTTTTTTCTGTTACCATCATTACACGAACATGTCCTTCTACTGGTACATTTCTTTTTTTAGTATGTCTACATGCTTTACAGCTGCTTCTCTGTTCGGAAATAACTTGCAATAAATAGAATACTGCATCATGAAATATCCTTCTTGCACAAGATATTTATGAAAATGTGTATAGATACGAACATCGGCCTTAGTAACCATTGGCAAATCAAAAAAACAAAAATTAAACGCATAAAACTATATATCATAACGAATATTGCAATCAGGATATTTATAGTAATCAACACTATCTTTCTCAATACATTTTAAAATACTTTCAAAATATAATGTAACTGCATTACTAATCGTCTCCGTATTATGATCAAATTCAACCCTTGCTGTCGATAATTTGATGAGTGCTTCCCTGTGTTCTGCAGTAAAGAGAATATCATCTTTCATATTTGTGCAGACATAATCATCAACTATCGGTCTAAACACCTCAATCAAATCATCTGATAGGTTAAATTCGTTCTCTCTTCCTTTATGAAACAATCCAATATTCGGAAGATATCCTTTGGAAATTATAATTGATGATATTAACGATCTAAAGATACTATATCCATAATTCAATCCAGCGTTAATAACATCGCTATCAAATCTGATAAAACCATCTCCAAACATTTGTCTAAAATAAATTTTTTTGCAGCTAATCCTTCCCTATTGCCTGGATCACCATCTTCAACTTCTTCTAAAAAAATTTCTTTTAAGTTTGCATATGAGTATCAGTGCAATAGTGTTTGAGACATTATCTTCATTTGATTAGTAATTTTCCCTTTCACAATCTCTTTTATGTAACTTTGCTTTTAATCTCATCTGACCAATCAATCTGTTTTTAATAAATTACCACTCTGTGCATAATGACCATTTATTGGGAATATGTATGTTTGTGGCAAATGATCAACACCACATAAAATTGTACAAACATTATTATTGGTTAAAGCGTTCATTAGTCTAGTAGTTAGCGTTGTTTTGTTATTATCGATTATCAAAGTTTGAATATCTGAAATCAGAACTTTTAAATCACCTTTCTCGGTTTCAATTTTTAGGTTATCTAAATACAAGCTCAGATGTTCACTATCTTTTGATATATAAAAACTCGATATGACATAGACAAAGAAAAAAAGACTCCCTAAGGAGTCGATTCCGGGATAAACCCTTGTTCTGCTGAGATCATCAAAACCTTTGCTAGACTACAATGATCTATCTATATGGTACATCATTTAAATTCTAGTTTCAACTCCTGATTTGTTACTTTATATAGATTTCCACATACGTCAGTTGCATATTTTTTTCTAATAAAATAATCTTCTTTCCAATTGCTAGAATTAACTGCTTATTAATTTTTATGCCCTATTGGTTTAACTTCAATTTTTATTCGTTGAGTCATTATTTGTTGCTGTAAATCTCCACATCATATCTTCATCTTCTTTCTTGATGCGAATAATTTCATTTCTATGCATGGAGAAACAGAATTCAAATGAATCATCAATCTTCTTTGATTTCTTTTTGGGATTTATACCAATCTTTTTTTCAATGATATATAAACCTTGGGTGGAGGAATAATAAACATTTGAGTATCTTATTGTCACGAATCTATATCCTTCTGTAGGGAGAATAATAGAAGTCTGTACGATATGGAGAAATCTGTTGAAGGACTACCTTTTTTTCTTTTCTGTATCTACTGAATAGTTCTTCGAAATATCTATCTTATTTCCTAATCTTCCATCTGTATATTTCATAGAAATAATCGATGGTCCATTATTATGTTTCGATGGCTTATGTAGATACTCATGATGTTCTTCGTAATATTTATTTAATGGGTTCTTTACAAATAATCCATTCTTCATAAGTTTCTCATCGTCACTATATTCTTTTTGCATAATACAGAATAATATCAGATATATACTTAAATGTTTCTGGACTATTGCGATACATCAGATATTTTTTTCAACATTATTTTTCTAAAAATATCATTTTGCTAATGTAACAAACTTTTTCTTCGTAAATGTTTTTATATTTCTTAACAACAAGATCTTCCCCATTAATATTTCTTGTAGAATAGATTGTTTCGTCAGCTACTTGTCGATTAGGTTTAGTATCAATCTTGTAAGAAAAACTTCGTTACATCCTTTTTCTATCAGTGAAAGTTTATGAACAATTTCTATATACCGTGGATCAAAAGAATTTCTTATCCTCAATAATTTCTAAAACTTCCCTGTTTCTTCATCAATAATTGTTTCTGGTCGCTTATCAAGGATTTCTCCGAAACGGCGGAAGACCTTTAAGGAAGCAATAATCAATGCATCAATAGCGTGATGTGCATCACCAGTATCAATATCACTTCTCTCCTTATCAAGATGAATCTTATTTCTAAACATGTGCGTTAAATTACCTTTTACGGTATTTACAACAGTAGAAATTTCATTAGCACGGAAGTAGTCTTGCAATGTATTTAAAACAACTCTTTCTGCATATGCAGTATCCACAATATTTCTAGCAATAAATTTCTTTTGTGTATCAAACTTCGTCAAATCCTCATCTGATAACAAGAGATTTTTTTCTTTTTTTCTCATATCGCATTCCATTCATCTTGCGTAAGTCATTGACGTTTGCAATATAACTTGCTAAATCTGAATACTCTCCAAACTTATGATTCTTATGTGCCTGTAGTGGTGTTAGATTACCTTTAATCTGATTCTCCCAACGAGTTACAAGAACCTTATTTGAGAACGAATCATCATAGGAAATAGAGATTGGAATAATATGATCTACCTCAAAAGCTGTCGGATCACTAATTAATAAATCTAAATCAATTGGCACTAGTGCATACGCAGTCTTACAATTCTGTTCTGTATATAAACGTAACTTCTGAATTAGCTTTGCATTAACTGTTAGATTATATTTATTTTCATCGACTATTTGTTGGGCACGTTTCTTTTCTTTTTTTCAAAGAAAGCTTGTGACTCTTTAATTTTTGTCTTTTTGTTCCTGGCTATTTTTTTGCACGTGTTGTCTCTACAACAATACTATCAAATTCACCATAGAGTTCTCTAAGTCTATTAACGACTTTCATTGCTTCTCTTTGTGCTCTCTTAGCAACTGGACTTAAAATTGCAGTATCATCTGCATGGATCTCTTTCATTCCTTTTAGTTTATTAAAGCGGTCGTTCTGATTACCTCTATTCGTAATAATTTGCATCTGGTTTAATGGTGAAATAAGCATCTCTTTATTAAACTCATTAATTGCCTTTGCTGACATAGAATGGTATCCAGAAATCTGTGTTAGGTTAGCTAATGCCTCTATCTCCTCTTCACTAAACTTATTTGATAGTTTACGAATTTCATTCGCACGTCTTTCAACTACCTTATCACGTGTTAAAACATCAATTATCTGATCAACAAGTTCATGGTCATGATACAAACCCGAATTCTCAAGAACCTTCTTAACTTTTATATAGCCTTTGAATTCAGTGAGTATTGGCTTATCACTCTTATCTATTCTAAAACCAGAAATATCATCAATATCACTGAGTCCTAATAGTTTGGCTAATTGTTTTGGCTTGATAGAACCCTTTTCATTAACGTATTCAATGACTTGTTCTTTTTGATCTCTTTCAAGTTTTTTTCACCTTTGACACTTAAGTTATTCAAGTCGTTTAGCAAATTAAATAAATCAGCTTTATAAGCCATTTTTGCACAACGTAATTGATCAGGATAGTATGAGCACTTACCTCTCATCTTCTCAATCAAGTCTATTGGTTCTTCTTGATCTTTTGTTAACCAACGTCCATAAGGTGTAGGAGATTTCTGGGAACCAGGTCCGTCAGAAAAATCTCTTCTACGCACTATTAAGTTTTCTACATAATCATTAAAAATCTTTTTGACTTACCCTGATTTGATAAGATTTGTTTTAATTCTGAAACATAATCCTTTGTACGGAAGTTGTTAATATGTCCGCGTAACTTTCCCTTTTCAGATAATCTTTCTTTGCTGAATTTGACAAACATATTTTTCCACTCTTGATTAATGCATCATTAATTCTTAAATTATTTTTCGTACTTAGAGAATCATCACTCTTAGTATCATCTGTATCTTCTACAGTCTCCAAACTACTTCCACGTAATTTTGCTAAGTTGTATAGAACTGTTGCAAGTTCTTCATCTGTCAATTTCTCTGATAAGCCTTTAACTCTTAATGCATATGGATCTAGATGAAAAGCATAATCAGAAGGAATCATACCTTGATCAACAAGAAATTTTTTTCATATCTTGTAATCGATTTTTTTCCTTCTAGAGCGAAGTCTTCTGCCACTTCTCTTTGCACGTCTATTTTTGGTTATTTGCTGGATCCCATTCGCTAAATAAGCGCACACCAAAAATCAACTGCTTCTCCAGTTTCACGATTTACAATTCCATAACCAACTGAAGTAACACCGATGTCTAACCCTAAAACTAAACCATTATTTCTTTTTCTCCATAGCCCCTCCAAAAATAACTTTAGTATTTAAAAAAATATTCGAATTCAATTATTTAGAAAAAAACAATCAAAAAAATATTTCCTTGTATTATTGATTATTTCGGCTGATAAAATCTCTATACAAAGTATAGTACAACACTTTCTCTATATCAAATATGATTTAGAATCATGTATGAAATTTGCATTATATTTGAATATTTAACAACTTCTTTCTACTAACAATTTTATTCACAACTTTCTTTTTCCCTTCCATATCAACGAAACAATTTTTCAACTTCATTAATAGTTTATCTATATTCCTATACAAAAAAATACGCCAGGTTTCAAAACAACAAAATAATTGAGGGTTTTATTAACCAATTATTCTCATTAAAGTAGCTAAATTAGTAGTTTATTGTAAATACAATTATTAATACTATAATTACTATCATGAATGTAGAGACGGAAGAAATCGCTATGTGACCGTGAGTCTTGTAAAAGCAAGCAGATACCTGGATGTGGCGAACCAGTACATTCGAAGCATTTTATCTTAGGTGATAGCAATAGTACTATCACCTTTTATTAATTTGGATGATTCAGTTATGAATAAAAATTTTTGTAATTTGTAATATTAAAAAAATATACATGATTTATAAGTTGTAAGCATAAAAAGCGAAATACCAAGCGCAGACCAATTAAGCGGTCCACACGTAGTATTTCGCCACCACCATAATAACACTTCAAAAAATGAAAACAACTAACTTTATTTTTGATTAAAGAATTGCTCAACCTCACGCCACCAGTCACCGTCCTGAGGGATACGATTATCTTTCGAGATTTTCACTTCATAGCGTCCATGATTATCTTCTACATCAATTGATTTTCCATATTTAAATTCGTAATTATCTATACACGTAATATTATAGGTGCCTTCATTTTTAAATTCTTCAGGAATTAATAAGGAAAAAGCTATTTGTATTTATATCCTCGGTTTCAAGAATCTCAGTGCCTTCCCCAATGGTCACAACCACTTTGGTAAGAATATTGCCTGTATCATTAATTACTGTTAGATACAATTCTTCTTCCTTCTTCTTTTCTGCTTCTTGATTTGTTGCAGTATCCTTTTTCTTGCAACCTAAAACAGGAAGGATAAATACTACCAAAAATAAATATGACAGTAGTTCTACGAAATAATTTATTCATGATCACTAACTCCGTCTGCCATCATCTCTATTTTATTTTTTTAGCAGAAGTTGCAACTTGTTTAACTGTATTACCACTTACTTTGACACTTTCCTTCAATATATAGGTTGTTCCGCGTCCAAAATTCTTAGTGAATTCTATAAATGATGGTTCTGCCATCATAAATATTAATAACCCTAAAAAAACGATGTAATTACATATACAAAGCCCCACAATCCCATTGCTGTATTAAGAGTAGCAATTTTAATCATCGCAACAAGCATGATAATAACAAATGAAAGAGCACTTATCCGTTTCATACCACCATACATCAGAATAATTGAAACAATAAGTAAATATTGCGTATTTACCTTAACTGAAATAAACGGTACTGTTATTTCCGCCAAGAATATTTGAACAAAAAGAAGAAAATAATGCAATTAACAATGCTGCAGAAATACCATCCATCATTCCAAACCTGATCTTTATCCCACTCCCATAACTATGATTTGATTTAAACCGGAAGAAATATGCTCCATATATAAATACTGCATATATTGTTGACAAAAAATCCGGACTAATTTTGACAGCTGTAATTCCATTTCTCCATGTAATCAAGGATAAGAAAACCGGAAAAGCCAAAAGAATAAATGAGACTATCAAATTCTTTGTTTTTCCATTTACCTGTTCAACAGCAAATACATCTGAATTATATTCATTTCTAAACTGCTTTCTTGCAATGAGTTCAGCTTCATTCTTATTTTTTGCAGATATTGAATATACTTTGGAAATCCGCTCTTCTACATTTCCCTTTGTCTCTACTAAGTATTCCATACTTTAGTCCCCTCACTTTTTAATATCATACAATAGTTTACTTAAATTGAAATATAACAAAAGTCACAATATGACAAATAAGTAATTATCAAAAAGCATTTATGCTCAATCATGCATATCATAAATTAAGTAATAATAAATAAAAATTAAAGAGGATTTTTCTAAATTTCTAGTTCTAAAAATCCTCTTTATATATTTTTATATGAATATTTACTTCCAGTTAATGATAATTTCGTATTCTGATTGTTCTGTGTTGCTTAATAACATCTTTACTTGGCTCTTAACAACTTCTTCCATGCGTACTTTTTGCTTTATCTAATAAACCATTCTTGATTGCAACTTCTTCAGCTTTAGCTGTTTCATTAGCTTGGAAATTCTTCACATCATTTACAGTAATCTGATTGATTGGATTAAAGCTTTGATCGTAAACTTCAATACTATTTACATCGATATATGTATCTAATACTTCAACATTTGGTAGAATCTACGATTATCTTTTTCTCTGTTTTATTAACTTCAATGTTGATTTCAGAGATATCCTTGATACCTGCTTTTACACACGCCACTATAAGTCATTAAGAATGACTTATCTGTAAATGGAATAGAAATTCCAAATGCAGACATATTTTCTTGGCTAAACTTTCCGACATTTGTAAAGTTATATTCCTCTACTGCTAATTGGCCAATCTCTTTAAATGAATTTTTTTGATTTCTGTAGAGGTCATTGTAATCTTTCCATCTCGTGGTGAAAGTACAATTTTGTATCCTAGTACAAGTACTAAGATAGTTAATACAGATACGATGATTTTAGTAATTAAACCTTTTGTCATAATTATTCTCCCCTTGTTTCCTGAAGCAATTTCTTCAGATTCTCTTTTTGTATCTTAATTTTCTCTAGTTCTTTTGTTAATCTGACATTTGCTTTCTGTAATTGTTTGTATGCATGCTCTTTTGAATCATTCAAAATTTCCTTTATTTCTCGTAATAATAGACCAGCATTTTTGTACATTTGAATCTGTTGCAATTTATGGATTGCAGTTTTGTCATACATTTTTGTATGTTGCGAACCAATTCTTTTCTTTGGTAATAGCAAACCAATCTTATCGTAATAAAACAGTGTTTTACGACTGATATTCGCAATTTTACATACTTCATTTACAGATAACACTTTTTCTTGGCTTTCTACAATCTCAACTGTAGTACTGTTCCCTAAGGGAACAGTCAATACCATTTCATCTATTTTGTTGTGCACAATTTTATCCTCCTGCACACAACACCCTGTTTTTCTCGCGAGGGTAGATTTTGATAATTTGGGTATATATACTACTGTTGAAAAAAATAGAAATCCTTAAAAACTCATAAACCTCTAATTACTACAATTGATGTAATTTATTAGAAATAGATAAGATAGCAGATTTCTTAATTCGTTGTACAACGTTTTGATAGTTTCCTATGTTTATATCGAATAAAGACCTCCCTTCTATATTTCTGATTGTAAGAATATTTCTATACAAAAAACATGCCAAAGTCTATAAATGATTAAAACCGATCATTTTTTTCAGATCAGTTTAGCTAGTTAATAGTTATTATTACCTAAAAATTAATACTTATTTTACTGCATTCGCGATGAAATCCCATGCCTTTAATCCATTTGCGTCACAGGTGTTATTAAAGAAATAAATCCAGCTCCAATGTCCCATATATTGGTATGGCTTTCCTGTGTTTTCTAATGTTGGTTGTCCATTATCATCTGCGTAGTATGTTCCTGTTGTATCTACAACATGTTCAGTTACTGATGCATATGTGTGTTTTGCTCCAGCTGCTTCTAATCTTTGTAGAAGTGGTACTTCATGAAGTTCTGGTACAACCGTTGTATCATCTTGAGAATAAACATAATACATCTTCAAGTTAGCTAATGTCTTTACTTGTTCATCAGTAATTAATGCATTTGGAAGTGCTTCACAAATTGGTACATATGCATCATATTCTGTTGGATAGTTTAGTGCCATTAGCATTGTCATATAGCCACCATTTGAGCACCCTGCAATTACAACCTTTGTAGAACCAGTCTCTTCTTTGTATTTTGCAATGAGTTCATGTAAGGATTCTAAATAGTGTGATGTTCCATCTGCCTGAATACCACCACTAAAGTTTGTCATCTTACCATCATTATCCATCCAGTATGTTGGACATTGTGGCACAAGAACATTTGCCCCACCTACTGTTGATTGGAATGATTCATCCCCTAGAACTGCCGCTTTATTTGCAAGCAGTGTTACGTAAGGATCTGTATTTTCTGTTCCACCCTCACCAAGACCATGTAACCAAACAACCAATGTTTTACTTCCACCTTCTGATTTATAGGAAGCGTATTGGTACGTTACACCATCTTTTGCCTTAAAGGTATCCAACTTAAATTTATCTGCAGAAGTTGTTTTAGATGCTGGATCAACGCTAATTGTAAAGTCCTTTACTTCTGTGCCTTCGCTAGTAAGCTTTTGCATTATCTGCTTTTGTAACTGTTAATGTATATGGTTTTGACCATGTATTCATCAAACTCGGAAATGAGAATAGTAGTGGTGATCCATCATTTGGTGAAACATAGAGTTCAAGCTTTACACGAGTTGATGGTTCTGTTGTCTTCTTACCACTCTCATCCACAAGATAGGCATTTGTAACTTGACGTGGTACATCAACTTCCTCTACTGGGAATCCCTCTGCCATGAAATTTGTTGCTTGCTTATGTTCTGTTACTGTAAATGAATCTGTTGAAACTGCATCTAATGGATGATCTAAATTCATTATGATACTATCTGTTCCACATCCCCAATCATATCCTGTAATTGTCATATCGTATTCTCCTGTAATTACATCGCTTCCTGCTACGGAAGACTTCTTTTCTGCACCGCATCCTGCAATTGGTAACATCAATGCACATGCAAGAATCATCTTAAAAGTATTATTCATTCAAATACCCTCCTGTAGTTAAGTGTATTGAATATAAGCGATTACTTATAGTTGTTTTTCTAACCTTTGTTAGGCATAATATAACTACTATGTTCTTGTTTCCATTTAGTTGGGCTACAATGATGCTTCTTTTTAAATTCTCTTTCCAAGGATTTCACATTCGCAAATCCACAGATAGCACTAATTTCTGAAATTGTATGTCTATTTCCTAATAATTCTGCTTCTGCTTTTTGTATACGAATTCTTGTCGCATACTCCCCTAACGAAAAACCCTGATACTTCTTTTGAACTTTCTTGATAGATAACCATACGACACATTCATCGCTTCTGCTGTCTTCTTTGCATTGAAGACTTCAAATACATGTATTGACATATAATGCATTGTATTTGTAATTAAATCTATAGCGTTAGGGATGATTTTTATTCTCTTTTTGAATCATATAATGATTGCATAAGATACTTAGAAAACGATTCAGTGCAGTCATAACAATTAATCTTCTATTCGCTGAGGTTACTATCATATGCCTTTATAAGTTGACACAATAAATCTGTCATTTTCTTTCTATCTTTTTCTAAATATTCATGCGTGAATGTTATTTCTTCAAAATTTTTCTATTAAATAACATAGATATGGATATGAAATCTGTATCGCGTATCCATGGTAGATATGATCTGCGTCTGCTCTTTCAAGTTCATGAACACTAGCTGAATTAATTAGTGCAAAAATCACCTGGATAAACTTTTCTATCCCCTTGATCTTCATGAATTTGTGTACCACCAGATTTCGGTAATAAGATTTCAATACTTCGATGCCAATGTCTTGGCACAGAAATCTTTTGAAGTATTATCAATCTTCACCTCAATGATAGACAGTGGTATATCATCATCCATTTTAATAGGTTCATAGATTTCGTTATATGTATCAATTCCTTTACCAGGATAGTGAGACATAAATGTATCGATACGGAATTTACTCATTACTACGTCTCCTCATGTTTCAGAAAAAAATAAATATATAAAGTATATATTTATCATAACCTATAAACATCTGTTCATCCATGCATGAAAATTTCCATCTAATCATAAAACAG